>JADHED010000067.1_pt1 | contig 143763 bp, 91 predicted proteins | sample 8952041 | NCBI WGS metagenome assembly JADHED01 (sample SAMN16124423, study PRJNA663239) | bioreactor sludge metagenome | isolation source: sludge (control) | place: India:Bengaluru | collected 2018-09-08 | reverse complement strand
GACCCCTCCATCGGGAATGCTCGCGCACTTCGCACCGGCAGAGCCTATCATATATTGTCTGTCCCTGTCCACGACATCAGGTTGTCACGACCCGGCAACTACATCGAATCGCTCTCCCAAAGATCCTGGGGCCGTCTTGAAACACCTCCCATCCTCCACCTCGATGACTACCTTGCCGTCGTTTGAGAACCCAGCCACCACGAGAACTGCCGACCGCATGATCGGTTCCGGAAGTGAGCCCCCCTGCCCCGGCTTGATGCGCAATTTCTGTCCGGTGCAATACCCGGCCATCGCCCTTTCCGCTGTCAAGAGAATCGTCCCACCCAGAAGATTCGGGACGATTTGTTTTCTGGGCTGGCTTCTAACAAGCGGTGGCGGGGGTCCAGCCACCGCAGAAGCTGGTACAGGACGTCCTGCCGGAGGTGAAGGAGGCGGCGGAACGTGCGGGCGTGGAGGAGGCACGTTCCGGAATTCGTGATGCCACTGCCGCTCAGAGATCCCGATTGCATCGAGTTGATCTCTCACCTTCTGGACATCCTCTGCATTCGCCAGCTTGTCGATGTAGAAATAGTCGAGTGCCCGCAGCGCGATCTCCTTCGGCGCATGAGCAACCGTGACCGGCTCTCCACTCGTCCGGTTCACGAGCCGGATCTCCTCCAGATATCCCAAGAACTCGAGAAGCGTCCTGCGCGAAAACACAATCCGTTCGCGGCTCTCTCTCCCAATCTCCCGCCGCCGGGCCATCCCCTCGACCGTGGCGTGGAGCTTCGCAACTTTCGCCAGAAAGCCTCGCATCCCCTCTACCTCCTGGAGCCGAGGGAAGCGGGCGGCGACCCGCATACCGCCATACAGGACACCATTACGACGAAACGACGGCGGCTCGCCATAGACGAGCAGGACCAGCATCTGGCTGTATTCTGTCTCCGACGGGGCGGGCACGAACTTATAGGCCGTGAACCGGTCCTTGTATGCGGGAGAAAGGGGTGAACGGCCCGAGGTTTCAGCCGGATTCATGGTCGCAAAAACCCGGAACCCCTCATGAACCGGAGTCCCCCCTGACCTCCCAATCGTCACCCCGCCGTTTTCCGGGATCGTCAACGAAGGGTGCCGCTCGAGAACCGGATTCAGCCGCTCGAGAACTTGGGGTTCGGCCAAGTTCACCTCGTCCAAGATCAGCCAGTGGCCCCTCTCCATCGCCTCCGGAACGGCTCCGTTCTGCCACCGCCATTCCGGGATGGAGAAGCCTTCTGCCGCCGCGACTCGCTGAGACTCGACGAGCGTCAGCCCCCGGCCCTCCGTCCGGGCCCTTTCAACGATCTCGCGGGACTCGTCCTTAAGAAGACGCGCATCCGCCACGAGTTGCCCGAACCCGGCGGCCAGCAGACCGTCGTTCGGCACGAACTTCCCAATAAGGTCAGAGGTGTCTGTCTGGCCGCTCAGATTGATCCGAACCAGCGGACTCCGCGTGCGCATGGCGAGATATTCAATCGAGCTTGTCTTGGAAGTAGAGGTCTCCCCTTCCAGAAGACAGGGTTCCCTCAGTCGAACGGCCGTTGCGAGTTTTTCGAGCAGACTTCCCGTCCGAAGGTCGATGGCGAAATGCCTGAACGCCTCCGGTGACGGGATGAGGACGCTGTCACTCTGGCGGCGTTCGATTTCGACCTCCAGCACCAGAAGCCGCGTTCCATCCGAAGTCTCAGCAACTGGCGGCACCGCCGCGTGATCCGGCGGCCTCCGGTCTGTCAAGGGAACGGAATCTCGCATCACTCGCTCCTACTCCACACGAAATTGCTCCGGGCTCTTTAGAACCTCTCCCAAGAGTGCTGAAAGCCGCCCCGGAAGGTCTACCGCCAGGATGTTGGGAAGAGCCACGGGATAAAAGTCGGCTACGTGATCGGTCTCTGGCCCCAGTCCCAACCCAATCAAGATCACATCCGCCGGCGTCAGGATCTCCCGCACGGCCTCTCTCAACTCCTCCTCCCCGCTCGAGGCGCCGGCGGGAACACCATCCGAAATTACAATCAAAAGCTTCTCCCGGCCCATTTGCCTTTCCAAGCTCTTTGCTGCGGCCAGCAGGCACGGACCGTCGTCATTGAATTCGGCGGCGTTGTGCCCGCCTGGATTCGTATTTGTCACTTCTGCCAGTATTCCGGCAAGCCGCTGCCTGACAGCTCCGTTGAGTCCCTCATCCCACTCCTTGAAAACGATGATCTCATCCTGAAACCCCAGGATCTCGTGCCGCACATCCAGACGGTTGAGCACTTCCGCAAACAAGACGACGGCCTTGAACGCTTCCTCAATCTTCCCGCCCCCAGTCATCGATCCAGAGAGATCAATGAGCAAGAGAACCGCGTAGTCGCGTTTCTGCGGCCGCCGTCGCGTCTCGAAGATCCGGTCCTCCACTTGCCTCGCCCCTGCCTCCCGGCCCGCATCCCGCCGGAAAACCGCCTTCAGTTCGACGCTCGGACCACTCCTCGCCCGGTCCCCTCGGGACACGATCCGCGGCCGGAACAACTCTTCGAGCTGCCAGTAGAGTCCCTCCTCCAGCGTCCGCACGCTCTCGTAAGCCCGATCGTACGGCGAGCGGCTGACGAGGGCTGCCTGCGAGCGGCCAATCTCACGCAACTCGTCTCCCGTACGGCGCTCCAAGGCCTCGCGGTCGCGCCGGTTCTCGAACTCCTCGTGCGTCTCCGGACGGAGAGGATCCAGCCCCCCATCTCGCTCTCGGGCCACTCGATCCTCGAGTCCCGCCATGGCGGCTCGTGCATCCTCTTCCGCGCGTGAACGCCGCTCCCGGGGGATTGCGGCCGCCGCCCTCTCGAGGACATGCCGCAGCTCGAGACTCATTCTTTCCCCCGGCGCCCGTCCAGCCGAAAGATCCCGGGCCTCACCGCGATGCCGTTCGGGAATCCGCCCCTTCACACTCTCTTCTTCAAGCAAACGGCGCAGAAATTCGGTCCGCACATCACTCTCGAGAAGCGGCCGCACCCGAGGCCAGATCTCCTCGTACAGAATACGGTACCTCTCGATCGCCAACTCACGAACCCGGGTTTCGCTTGCTCCTTCTTCCGGCAGCGTGTGCTCAAGACGCTCGAGCGGTAAAACGATCGCCTCGTATGTGCCGAGGGCCTCGGGGGCAAAAGAATTGGTGCTCGGAATGTAGGGCGCATAAACGATGAGGTCACAGACCTGGAAAAACACCGGCAACCGGTGCGGTCCAGTCGAGAGCCCGGCCGCCGCGGAATCTAACCGGGCTTCCCGGAGCCAGGCACCTGCCCCCGGATAACGGTCCCTCACCACTTGATCCACCGGCCGTTCCTCGACCGAACTCGCCAGCGCATGAAACCCGGGCATCTGCAGCACCTCATCCGGAATGAACGACCCGTGACGCGTAATGGCGACGTGACCAGCCTCGTGAGCCGCCTTGCCCTTGGCGATGTTCTCGGAGGCCTCAAGGATGACCGCCGGGATGTACACCCACGTTCTCTGAACCGTGTCCGGGTTGGCCGGATCCAATTCCGACACCGTGAACCAGTCGTGTTCATGCCCCTGGGCCCTACCGGCATCGGCCGTCACCTCGAGATCGAGCCGGCCGCTGATCTTGCGGATGATCAGACACAGCCGCTCAAGGAGATGAGAGCCGTCACGAGGCATTGAGGAACTCGGGCCTGAGGACCATCTTCTGCTCAGCGGCCGGACCGGCCGAAACGATGCTCACCGGGAGTCCCAGACCCTCTGCTGACTCCAGAAACGAGATGAGATTTGCGACCGCGTCCGGCAAGTCTTCTGGCGAACGGCACGAAGCAATGTCCTGCGTGAAACCAGAAAAGTCACGAAAGAGAGGACGGCTGGAGAAGTCGAAGGGGACGCCCCCCCCGTCATCCTCCTCGCGATGAGACTCGTAAGCCACCACTACGCGGATCCTGGGTTGTCCCGCAAGACGGTCGAGACAGGTGAGAGCTAGCGACTCCACTCCGCCACTCACTTTTGACGCGTACCGAAGGGCCACGAGATCAAGCCAGCCGGCGCGCAGCGGTCCCTGCCACTCGTTTGCCAGGTTGTGAACATCAGACAGGGTTTCACTGAGGAGCCGGTCCTCGGAGGGAAAAGGTCCCGGGCCATGCCGGGTGGCGTAGGCCCGCAAGACGCCAATCCGCGTGACACGCGACGCGCACCCCTGAAGAGTCCTGAAAAGTCCAGAAAGCGTCGTGTCCGTGCGCGTCACGTGAGGATAGAAACCGAAAGTGCGATCCAGGAGGACACCGTGAGCCCCCTCGAAAACGATCTTCTCTTCCGCCACGAGTTTGCGGCAGAGGATGGCGTCCTCTTCGAAACGAATCCCGGACGTGACGGCAAGGTCGTGCAGCCGCCGGGCGAGAGATCGAATGTCGAGACACTCCAGACTGTCCAGCCTCTCATCGAGAGCGGGAATCCCGGGCGACTCGGCTACGAGTTGTTCAGCCAAATCAACCTTCGTCTGCCACAAAAAAAGGAGCTTTCGCGTCAAGACCGTGCCGTCGAGAAGGTCCGCGGCCGTGAGTGCTGCGGACCCCATGTGCCCGGCATCCCATGCCGCCTCGCCGGCACCTCGTCCGCAGCTCCCATGCCGGGCGTTCCCCCGGGCGATCTCGCGCATCTGATTGATGCTCTTGTGAAAAGGCAGGACGAGAAAACAGCGCGGGTCGATCGTGAGCCGGGCCAGCGGGTTCTCGATTCCCTTGCCCTCGAGAACGTGTGCCTCCCGGCCGAGCGCCACGGGGTCGACCAGCATCTCCCGGGCCAGAACCGTCTCCGTCCCGCTCACGAGCATTCCAGAGCCAAACTGAGCAAAGCAGTGGTGAAGATCTCCCGAAACGACGTTGTGGGCGGCCTGCGGCCCCCCGTTCCAGCGCACGATGATCCTCGCACCCGTGGCCCGGGTGAGGAAATCGACGAGGGTCCCCTTCCCCTCGTCACCAAACCCGAGCCCCAAAACAGCCCAGCCCGTCAATCTGGATTCTCCCCTTCCCCGTGCATGATTTCCTGATAGTCCTGCCAGGCTGCGATCGCCTCGACGAAAAAGCGCTGGCAAAGCCCGTCGCTCAGCATGAAGTGACGGTAGCCAAGAAGTTCCATCAACCGAAGATCCGAGAGATCCCCCATCGTAATAGCCCCGTTCTTCTGCTCGATTCCCTGGAAAATACGGGAGGCCAGAATGCACTCCGGGTCTTTTTCGATAAGGAGTTTCAGGGCGGGGAGCATGGCCGCCTTGTTCTCACCAATGTTGATCATCAGATCGTCTCGCGCGGCCATCAGCTGGCAGCCGGCCAGCAGGCTGGCGGTGGCACCACGGACAAAGCCGAGGCCCTTGGGAGACTCGATCTTCAGAACGGGTCTGGCGTTGGGCAACCGTTCCCGGACAGCAGCAATGTCTCCCTCTTCCTCGACGAACGAGAGCATCACCCGCTCGATACCGAGATCCCGTGCCGCCTCGAGATAGGCCTCGTCCTCGGCGGTCAGGTACCCGTGAATCCTCAGGTTCTCCCCGTGGATGTTTATTGCCTGTCCCTGCCCGACCGCGCTCGGGGGCTGCGGGTCGACATACACACGATTCCCCCGGACTTCAATCACCCTCGACCACTCATTTCCGCGAAAGAAGATGCGGGCCGGCGTCTCCACTTCTACCTCGTGGTTGAGAACGATGTCGCCAAACGTGGGCACGGCCCACTGAACAATCCGGAGTTGCCGGCCCTTGAGATCGAGCCAGAAGAGCTTTCCCGCGGCTTCCGTCATGTCCAGAATGCGTTCCAGAGTCTCTCTTGGCGAGTAGGGGGACCGCGCGCCGGCGTTGTAGCGGACACCGTGTATGGCGGGATGCTCGATGATCTCGCGCGTGAGCCTTCCCTGATGAGCCGCGGGCAAGGTAGCGATTAACATGAGCAGTCCTCCGTGGGCCGCGATGAACCTCAATAAGGTACGGCCCCCCGCGATGTCACAGCCTCTTCGTTTTGCCGGCGCGGCGCTTTTCGGGCGGCTTTGTCACGGCAAGCGGCTGACTGACCTTGACAATCGCCGAGGTCGCGGCCAGCGCTCCTAGCGCCTCGGCGGTCTGGTGTTTCCGGGTCTCCGTCTGACCCCGCTCGGCCATGTGAGCAAGGTACTCGTCCAGATCACGCCCTCCACTCAATGCAAGGGCTCCCAGAATGATGTCCGCGATGGACTTGGGATCCTCGATGATCAGGATGTTCTCGGGTGGAATAACCGAACTCCACTGGGCCTTGATCGTCTCGTCCTGGTAACCGGCATAAAGAGCCGCGGTTTCCTCCGCCGGACGGGCTGACGGGTCGTAGTCGAATTCAAAACAGGCTACGTCGCTCGCTTCGCCGGTTTCACCATGCCCGGAGATGGCACCAGAGAAGTGCTCCACCTTTCCATTCACTTCGAGTTCCACCTTGAACTCGGTCGGCTTGCGCCCCCCCTCGTGGAAGCGGTAGTTCCGCACCCAGACTCGATAGTGCCCCCTCGGCGCCGTCCCCTTGGCCCAGCGAGTGTTCTCCACGGGCTTCGTGGTCTCACCACTGACATTACGGTCGACGTCCAGCTCACCGCCGCAGGTCGCCCTCTTGTTTCCAAAGTAGATGTGTTCACCCGCCGGAGTGACGACGTGCAGGTCGAGGTCGTTGCGGTTGTTCCAGATCAAAGAGGCCCGGATATCAACACCCCCGTGCATGCCGCCAGCCGCGAGAACCCGGCTTCTGATCTCGGCATCGATATCTTCCTTCCGCTCCTCCCATGTCTTCTGCGGGTAAATGAAGAAGACATGGAACCGTTCCTGAAGTTCGCGGAAGATCTCCTTGCTGTCGATGTCGGCTCGCAGAGTGTCGCCAATGACCCGTTGCACATGCTCCCTGGAGACTTTCGGATAAAACCCCTCGTCGCCCACGAAAAAGAAGTAGCCCTTTTGCCCGCGATTCAGACTCTCGAGTTTTGTGTGCCGCGCGTAATAGTAGGCCGCGAGTTCATACGTCTCCTGGCCGGTTCCCCCGCCCCCTTCCTCGAGCCACATGTTCTGCAAGACCGCATCGAGCCGGTTGTCTGCCTCGAACTGGCCAACCTGAAGCGGCGCCTGATCAACCGTTGCGTCTCCGATCGCCGCGAAGCTGATCGCCGGACCGGGCACGTACCCGCGCATGTTGACTTGCCCCATCAACATCGGCATCTTGTCGTAGACAAACTTCGCGTCCTTTCCCCGCGAACGCGTCACGTCGAAGGCAACGACAATCGGCGTCTCGTTCATGCACTCGCGGGTTTTTCCGTTCGGATTCAGCTCCGGATGGACCTCGCGGCGGGATGGATCCGAACTGCTGGCCGCACCGCTGAAGGTGAAGGAGTCCTCCCGGCTGGACCGGGCCCGCTCCGCTACATCGCCGTCGTAATAACCGCCACCCATTGCTTGCTCCTTTCCCTGCCGCGGAGAGCCCGCCGCGGCCCGCCCATTTCTTGTTAATTATACACGAAGCTCGAGAAACCTCTTTGGTCCAAAAACCTCCTCGCGGACGAGAGCGAGTTCGCGGTGCATCTCCCACGCGTCCTGGGCTCGCATACGCTGATTGGGAAGCAGAAGAAACTGCAAATACCGAAAAAGCCGCGGTGCGACCCCGGGGGGGATTTCTCCCGGCTCCGCGCCATCGCCCAGGAGGTAGACCATGCTCTTGGCCGCCGAGTAGAGATCACTCGCGGGAGCCGGCGGTTTTCGCTCCTCTACCTCGGGAGGGCTGTAGACCTCGTTGAGGGTGCGGAAGCCCTCGCGGCTGCGGGCCGGATCAACCACCCCATAACTCCAGTCGATGAGGAAAACGTTGTGGTCCTTGGGCCTCACCATGATGTGGGACGGCTCGACGTTCGTGTGGAGGATCCCTCTGTGGTGAGCAAAACCAAGGACGCTCAGGAGCCGCTGCAGAATCCAGCACACGTGCTCGGCGGGCAGGCCGTCCGGGTACTTCTCCTTGATTGTCGTGAGGTCGAAGGCATCGATCTCGCGCAGGACGAGAGCCTGCTTTCCGTCTGTCTTGAATTGGTCGATCAAGATGGGCAAGTGCTTGTTGCCACTCCCGGGTTCATGCCAGAGGCGCCCGAGCACCCTGATTTCATTTCGAACGAGGTCGTTGTCGGCGGCGTCCTTCGCCACCTTAACGACGATGCGGGCGGCATCCCCTTCGCCCCCGGCCACCGTCCCCTTATAGACATAGGTCAAATCGCCTTCTGCCAGGGGAGTGGTAGAAACGCGGTAGACATGCTTGGGGGTTTGTATTTCAGACGTGGAGTAGGTTGATTCGGGTTCAGACGAAGCCCCTCGCTGGCCATAGGTTCCCCGTCCGATTTTGGCCGAGGCCCGGTCACGCATTTCGTTGAGCTTCTGGAAAGCCTCCTGGGCGATCTCCCTGACGTCTCCGTCGCCGGAATAGCGGTCCGGATGGCAGATGCGAGCCATCTGGCGGAAGACACGGTCAAGAGCTTCTTCATCGGCTGCAGCATCGAGGATTCCGAAGACATCCTCGGGACAGACGGCCTGAGTCAACGTTTCGTAGATCCGCGTCAATTCGGTGTCCATCGACCGGCTCCTGGGGGGTCAGGCGGGCGAGGCGCCACGGAATCAAAAACCGGCCCGCGTGTGGGCGCTAAAGGCATCTCGGAGACGCTGACCACATTCTCATGGGATTCTCCCGCTGACGGCAGGAACGGGCAAGGAGAGGTCCGTGAACCCGGTCACGGATTCGCACGAAATAAGGAGGCCCGGCTTTGAAGCCGGGCCTCCTTGGGTTTCTTCAGAGAACGCCAGACTGCCCCTCCCGGGGGCCGAGTGTTACTGCAGGGGCTGGCCGCGATCCAGCGTGGCGTCGCCCGTACGGTTGTCGATAACGGTTGTGTAACCAGCGAGGGCCTCTGAGCCCCCCATGATCTCCACGATGACAGAGAGGGATCCGTTGACGTTCCCGCCAACGAGGCTGCCAATCGAATACTGGACGACCGGATCCGAACCGGTCAGATAGATCGGGATCGACCGCAGTTCGTCCCCTTGTTCGTTGAAGACCTTGAGAGCGCCGGACACGAAGGTGATGTCCTTGCGGTCGCGCAAGGGATCCGCGAGGAAAAGTGCGATGTTCGAACGGTAATCGTCGGAGGACTTCAATCCGGTGAAGGCCAGGGTGCGGGCTCCAGACGTGCTCACGCCATCGCTTGCCGTGAAGCCCTGGACGCTCAGACCAACCTTCCCGTTCTCGGTCTTGTTGTACGTGCGCGCGAGAACGACGATCGGCTGCTGGGTTACGGCGGAAGCGACGAAATCGAGGTAAGAGCTGGCGTAGCTATCCTTGTCGTCGTCGCTCAGTTCCAGGAACTCCTTGACGAAATCGTCGTAGACAACGAGTTTCTTTGGAGTGAGCTGAATGAGCCGCTCTTCTCTTCTGAGCGCGCCGTTGTTCTTCTTGTAGGTAAAGGTGGCGATGACATCACGGGTGATGTCCGCCGGGTTAAAGAGGACGACGTCGCTGCGCCAGACGGTCCCGTTGGCACCGGGGGCCCGCAGAACGCCCGGCAGCCGGTAGGCCGTGGCCAGGTCGCCCAAGGCTGGAGTCACGAGAACAGGATCACGGGAATTCTTGTCGATGACCGTGAAGTACGGCAGAACCTTGCTCGTCGAGGCATCACCATCCAGCTTCACCTCGGCACGGTAAATCCGGACCGGGCCATCGGCCCCGTTTACGTCATGGCCCGCCGCCTTCAGGATGTTCGCCTGGTTGAAGGTGTTCCACGCGGAAACCGTCTTCGTAATGGAGAAGTTGTTGCCAAGCTTGCGGCCGCTCTCGTCGAAGAAGTCGATCTCGACTCTGGCGTCCGTACCCTTCAAGTTGGCAATGGCCATGTTGGTGTAGTTTTCGGGATCGTCGATCAAGCCGATCACGTGGTACGTCTGGTTAATGGCTTCAATGTCAAACCCCGGGTTTCTGATCCCCGAGATTCCGCCACCGCCACCCGGTCCTGGGCCGCCGGTCCCGCCACCGCCCGTACTCGGAGCATCCTGACCAACGGTGTACGTCTTGCCAGCAGCCGTTATCGTCCCTTCGCGGAATGCGGTGCCGGCGTTTTGTGCCACGGTGAACGTGACGACACCGTTACCGCTTCCCGAAGAACCGCCCGTGATGGTGATCCAGCTCGAGGCCGCGGCGGCAACGGCAGCGGTCCACGCACACCCTACTGGCGCAATAACCTGGAACGTCTGGCCAACGACACCAGATGAAGAGAAGTTCTCGGCATAGGAACTGAGCGAGTATGTACACGTCGTTCCGCCCGTTCCGCCCGTTCCACCCGTGCCGCCCGTGCCTCCGGTTCCACCGGTTCCGCCAGTCCCACCCGTTCCACCCGTGCCACCAGTTCCGGAAGAACCAGAAGACTGCTGGACAGCCATGACTGAAAGGGAGAGGCCGACGGTTCCGAGGGCCGGGTCGGCCCCCGAGTCATAGGTTCGTGCCGTGATGACCGGGGCCTGCCGGGCACCCGAAACACCCTTGATAAAGACTGCCCCCGAACGCATATCCGATTCCTTGAATCCGAAGAGTGAGCCAAGAACGTTGGCGTAGGTCCGGCTCCTGCGAGCGGGAACGCTCACTTCGGTCCACTTGATGTTCGGATCCTCGAAATTGGCGGGAACCGGAGTGTATGCATCCAAAAACAAAGCCCAAAGTTTGAGTTCCTCGCTGCCAGGGTTAAAGAGGGAGATATCCGACTTCCAGCGCGCACCGTTGGATCCCGCGGCCATGTAGACCGTTCCCGGAATCATGTAGACAGAGGGGAGGGGGGGCGAGGTCACGACGATGGTCTTGACCGCGCTTCTCACCGTCTGCGGTGAGCCAAAGGTGTCCGAATCGGTCACGTCGCAGGCTACGGTATACGTCCCTTCTTTCTCAAAGGAAATCTGGGTGTCTTTGGAACCGCCGCTCGAAACGGAAGTCCCGGTCACGGGAGACACGACCCATGAATAACGATAGGGAGTAGTCCCGCCAACCACGGTGGCCGAGAAGTTGAACGTCGCCTTCTTCCCGGCGCCGGGGATCTGGAGTTGATAGACGTTGTCGGTCGTCGCGACACTTACAGCCAGCGCCGAGGGCCCGCTCACGTTTCCAATCATGGAGACGGACGAGGCGGCTCCGCCGTTGGGCCGGTAAGTAAGGGTTACGGTCTTTGAAGAGGCCGTCCGATAGAAGAACTCCACGCCTTGTCCAACACCCGTCAACGGGTCTGAACCGGCGCCGAAATTCCACTCCAACGTCCCCGTGCCACCCGAGATCTGCGCGCCGTTGAGATAGGCATAGCCTCTGACGACGTCGCCGCGATTGGCCTGGAAAATCGTGGAAGAACAGGCAAGCAATTCCGCGCCACCGGGGTTTTTCGCGCCCGTGACACCACCGCCGCCACCTGGCCCGGGACCGCCCGTGCCACCCGTGCCTCCGGTATCACCGGTCCCGCCAGTACCGCCGGTCGTACCGGAGGTCGAGGTGCAGTATTCGGTCGTCCCAACCGTCAGTCTGATCTCGAGAGAGTCAGGCGGGTTGGTAACGGTCACGGACATGACAGCTGGCGTAACCGAAGCCGCCGCTGAATCCGAGATCCTGACGGACGCCGTGAAGGTCCCGACTGTCGAAAGGGTTTTCTGAACCGTACTCGTCGTTCCGCTGGTTCCATCAGAGAAGGTCCAGAGGTAGCTGTAAGGCGCCGTCCCGCCGCTCGCCGAGGCGTAGAAGATGACGGTTCCGCCCTTCACGACGGTTGCCGCCGAGGCGTAGGCACTTCCAGAGAGCGCGGCTGGCGGCAAGGGATCCGAGAAACAGAGGTCCGCGGAGGCTGTCAGCGGGCTCTTGCCAACGGGGGTGAAGGTAAGGTTCACCTTCTTGGTGCCTGCCGTGCCGAAAGTCACCTGAGGCTTGGCAACCGTGTCCGAGGACGGGGTGCCGCCCTCGAATGTCCACGCAAACGTCCCGTCGTTGGTTGTCAAGTCAACAGTGCCGTCCTTGGCGACTGCCTCGATTTTGCTACCTGTCGTGTACGACCCGGCGCAGGCTTCGAGTTCCGCTCCTGGGTTCTTTGCGCCAGTGATGCCACCGCCGCCGCCCGGCCCCGGGCCCCCGGTTCCACCGGTCCCACCCGTGCCACCAGTTCCTCCCGTACCCGCGGTGACCAAGTTGAACGTGAGCTGGAGGTTGATCGCGCGCGCGGCCGACGTCACTTTGGAGGTCTGCCAGACAACCGGGTCCGGACAGACCGTCGTCTGGGCCTTGTTGCGGTAGGCGTATTTCAGGCGAACATAGTAGTCACGTTCCGTTGTGTCCGTGAACGGAATGTCGAACGACCCCTGACCGCCACGCTGCGGGTCGAGTCCAAACTCGCCGGAACCGATGATCTGGGAGCAGGCGGAGTCGAGGCAGAGATCCCAAAGACCGCCCTTACCCACTTGCGGACAGGTCTCAATGTTGTCACCGAAGTTCGACGAATTCGACACGGTGATTTTCTTGGAGGTATTCAGGACAGACGTGGGCACCGAGAATCCCACGGTGGCCTTATTCGGATCAGGGGGAGCCGCGCTGCAGGACATGGAGGTCGCAAAGAGCATCAGCGCATCGGTGTAATAAAGGTACACGGTGTTTCCGACGATGTGGGTGGCCAGATTGCTAGGAGTACCGATCGAGGTGCTATCCGGCAACACGCTAACTGCGGTCGAGAGGACCCCGCCGGAGAGGCTGACGTTGACAAAGGCTCTCTGACCAGATGCTTCCCTGAAGAAGAAGGCCTGGGGAATCCCATTCACGACATTGGAATCGGCAACAGCCGTGTTCCCGATGGCACCGGAACCGGAGAAGGGCGCGGGGACGACCCGGGGCGTGGCCGCGACGGCAGAACCTGCCGTCCACGTCACGGCACCGACCGGGCCAGGCAATCCGATGGCATCCAGGAATGCCGCAAAAATGTAAACACGCTGCGGATTTGTTGGATCGTAGGAAACCGTGACGGCATCGAACTTGTAGTCAGAGGCGATCCCGAAATCCGAGACGGTAAGCGGATAGATTTTGATCGCGGCGGCAAGATTGCCCGCCGTGTACGGCTGCGAAGCGTCAATGAGATAAATCGTGCGGGAGTTTTCAGAGACGGCGGCAACGAAATGGCCCGAGGTTTTGCTCCGGGTCATCTGAATCGGGAACCACTCGAACGGCAGGCTCTGAGGGGGTGTGTACCCGACCCCATCACCGTTGATGGGAGTCGTCAAATCCGTCACGGCGCCCGTGTTTTGCCAGAAACCGAGACCCAGATATTTCCCATCAGGCCTCTTGATGGAGGACACACTCCTGGGCCGCATGGCTCCGAACTGCCCCCCCATCCGGTACTTCGCCCCATCTTCCGTCAGAAGGATGGTCTCTTCCGGAGAGTCCTTCCATCCCATCACGACCCGCTTCCCGTCCTCGGTGACTTCAACCCCCTGAACGGCGGATTGTCCGTCACCCCGTTTCAAGATGGGCCCGCCAGCGCCACCGTTTGAGATCAAGACGTGGTCGAGGATCTTGTTCGGATACGCCGGATTCCCTAGGCCCACCAGCGTATACCCAAAATTCTGCGAGAGGAGAAGCCGCGCCGGGCTCCCGTCCATCCAGCGAACGTCTTTGAGGAAGCCAACCCAGAACGCCGCCGGTTTTCCTGCCATCACGTCGATCGTGTTGACTTGAAGCGGGCCCGTCGCGGCGCATTGCGCCAGGAGGGAACCCGGGTTGCTGGATATGGCCGCCACGGCGATCAAAAAGAGGGGAAAGACAAAACGAAAGGAGGGGACCCGGTTGGTTTTGAGATTCATGGAGTCTCCAGAGGGGTAAGTCAACATCCTGAGAAGTGCTGGGTGCAAGACTGATGACCGGGGGAGAGGGAGAGAGAAGGGTTAGTCGAAATCGGCGCGGGCCTCATTGAAACCCTTGGAAGCCGGAGGGATGCGAACAACACGTTCAAGAATCTATGGAGCCAAGCACTTGCTCCCGGAGTTTTGGCGAATGGAGCAGTTTGAGCAATCACACTCACCGCGCCGCACACTCTATCAGATTCCTCATCCACACGATGGAAGTGCAAGGCACCCCCCTAATCTAACCCAAAACCTTAACTTAAACAAAGTCTAAAAGAGGACCTGAACTAGGGAGGGCCGGGGATAAAAAGGAAAGAGGGGGGATTGCTCCCCCCTCTTTTAAGGTCTACCGAGGTTCCAGTCTTACTTCGGGCTCTTGACGCCGAAGGTGCCCGCATCCGGGTTGAACTGGAGGGAAAGGATTCCGGGGTACCAGCGGGTGAGCGCATCGCTCAGGTTATCCGGCTGGTGGGAGATGCCAACTGGGTTGAAGAGGCGGCCAAGGACTGTCGTGCCGATCGGACGGCAGAGGAAGTCGCCATCGAGGAGGTGAGCCGTGTGGCCAACGCTCATGATGGTGCCGGTGGCGGAGTGCTCGACGCCGAGCCACGCCTGGTTAGCCATGTAGGGGTAGTAGAAGTAGGGGGTGATGTTCGCCGGGAGGGACTTCATGCGCATGTCGACCCAGCCGAAGGGCCAACCCATCGGGTTGATGCCAGCGGCGCCAGCGAAGCGGATACGCTGAGATTCGAGGAAGATGTAGGGGATCTCAACCGTGCCCTGGCAGTCCGGGCAGCCGGACGGGAACGGAGAGCCGGAAGCGACGGTGCCGCGCTCGTGCTCGTCAAGGGTGATCGTCACGAGGGCGTGGTACTCGTCGAACAGACCGGAGCCCCTCGGGCCCTCAGCATTGAGCCAGCGAGAGAGATACGGGGTCACGTAGAACGGGTTGGAATCCGGGGTGCGGTAAACGCTGCTTCTCCAGGCCAGGAGGTACGTCTCGGTGACGTTGGGCTGGTTCATGTAGCGGAAACCGAAGCGCTCGCCGAGAGGCTCGCGGCCGTCCATGGCGAAGCGGAACTGGAAGGGAACCGTGGCGCGGCCAGAGCCGAACGGCCCGACATCTTCGACGGAAGAGTCGGAAAGGTTCAGTTCATAACGGCCGTAGAAGGTCTTCGGATCCCAAGCGTCGGAAGCCAGGGGCTCCTGGTTCAGGCGCTCGTCGAACTCGACGGCAACCGCTGTGTCGCCAGAAACGTTGCCAGCAGCGCCGGCCTTCGGGTCAACATAGAACCAGTCGCCGATGAGGGCGTTCGGGGTGTAAGCCGGGCTCGCAACCCAAGCCGTGCAAGCACTGGAGGAAGCGGTACCGGTGTAGGTGCCGCAGGTCTCGCGCCAGCCGGTCGTGGCGATCGCATCCCACTCGTAGTAGTCGGGCTGATCGGGGAAGTAGTTGGTGCAGTAGTTCACGACGTCGATCGTGATGTAGCCACTGAACGAAGCAGGACCCGTCGGCAGGTTGTCAGCCGGGGAACCCTGGGCGTCAACATAGCTCCAGCGAGCAAGAACCGGGGAACCGAAGTTGCCGGGGGACAGGAAGCTCGTCACATCCGCGTTCTCATCCAGGGAGTTCAGAACGACCTTCTGGAAGAGGGAGGGGACGTTGCCGAACGCGTTGCGGGAGGCCGTCACGGCCGGGTAGATGGAGATCGAGCGGGTGGCATCCTCGGAGGCGCCGCCCTGCGGGTGGGAGAAACGAACGTAAGTGGTCTGGCCGAAGCCCGTGCGCGGGGCGTAGTCCGGCTGGCCGTTGACCCAGCGGACGCCGCATGGGTCGCGCTCGGAAGCGGTCCGGATACCACGCTCACTGCGGTTGAAGGGGGCGTTCGGGAGAACTTCGTTGTGGGTGACCCAGTTCGGGGTCAGGTCGCCGTTCAGAAGGCTGGACACCGTGAAGGTGGCAACGTCCTGGCCGGTGAGGGCGATGTTGAAGTCGAATACGGGGGCCGAATACTTGTTCCACACCGTGACGTGCGCGATCAAGCCGGTCGTCGACACGTTCGTGACCGCAACAAGGGTGTCCGCGGTGACGTTGGAGAGGGTGTTGCTGGAAGAAACGGTCGCTTCGACCTTGAAGTGGGGGACGAGCAGCGTGGCGGCCGGGACGTTGTCCTGAGCGCAGGTCACGCCGAGCATCGTTCCGGCGCTGGCCAGCAGGCTGGCACAAAACAACGCTTGGAATTTCTTCATTCGATAACTCCTAAAGAAGAATGGAAAGTAAAGGACACACTCAATTTCATTTCAGGGTAACGGTTCTCAAAATGTTGGATTCCCAAAAACTCCTCCCTCGGCTTGGCCGTCACCTCCCATTTCAAACTTTTTGATTCGTCTCGGTCTAGTGAGAACTGCCCGCAGCGAGCTTTCGCACCCTCATCACCGGCTGAAAACCGGAGAGTGGCCGGAAGGCCCATGCAGCAGTTTGAATCCCGAAAATTCATGTCGCCTGAAGGTTAGGGCCGATATTCGCAAAAGTCAACCCCAGAAGCGCTGATTTATGTGATCACCGCATATCCGCCCCAGGGGCCCCCTCATTTCACGCCGCGGAACACCTTGAAGCCGCCTTCCGCCGTCTTGTCTGTTCCACTCAGGGCGTAGTGCATCAAGACTAGGTCTTTGGTAGCGTCCCCATCTATATCTACGAGCCGAATCGAAGCCGCGTTATTGGCGAAAGCAGGAACGGTCTTCGAGTCAGCCTCTTCGAACTCCCCGGCTGCGGTCTGGAAGAAGAGCCTGACCTTCCCATCGAACTCGTCAGCCCAGATGATGTCCGAGAGCCCGTCGCCATCCAGATCGGCGAACTCCACGGCTGGCGAGCCTTTTCTGGGCATGGTGCCGATGAGCCGCTTCAGGATCCTCTTTCCCTGCCAGATGCCGTTTGTGTCTTCATAGTAGAGAGTGAGCCCGTCACCAGAGATGTCGATGTTTGCGGTGGCGTCCCCCGACTTGACGTAGCTGACAACCGCTGCTGGCCGCCCCTTATAAACACCAATCCGGCCTCCCGTGTGGATGGCATGGCCTTCGACGAAGTCCTTGAGAGGAGAGGGAACTCTGAACGTCTGCTTTTCCCGGTCGTAGACGTAGAGGACGTTCATCTGGCCAACCGTTCGGCAAGAGGAAACGTAGACGGGATCCTTCAGCGGTGTGGCAACATCGACCTGATATCCCCAGCAGGCGCCCCACAGCCCCTTCGAATTCTCTGCAAACTGCCCGTTCTCCCAGAAGAAGGCCCGGGCATCAAAACCTTTGACGTACTCTCCCGGCGCGGGCTTGAACTTCTCCATGAGAGCGTCGACTTCGTCCTTTGGCATGTCGAGACGTTCCGGCTGTTCGGACTGAACCACGAGATCCAAGTCCCCATCTCCATCCAAATCAACCAGCGAGAAGCTCTGAGTCGTCATTTTCGAGGGTAAGCCTAGACTTTCGAGCTTGAACTTCCCTCCCCCCATGTTCACGGCAACGGTCGTGGCCCCGTTGTGGCTGCCGAGAACGATATCTGGCTTCCCATCCTTGTTGACGTCTCCGACCGCAGCTCCGCCGTAACCAACAGCCAAGCCCTCGGGGATCTCAAACTCGGCGCGGAACCTCCTCCATTCCTTCTTAACCTTGTCGTACTTGAAGATCTGGGGCGGCAGGGCGGTCAACCGGGGGGGCGGCGCGACGATTTCGGCAAGGCCGTCGCCATCCATGTCGGCCAGGTCGAAATTCATGCGCCACTGGCCCGTCGTGGGAAGTCCCTTCGAAATATCTTCGAACTTCCACGATTTCTTGGACTTGCGGGCCGAGACCACCTCCCCTTCGGAGATTGGGTACTGCCGCTTCATCGCCAGTTGTTGTTTCTCTTGTTCTTCCTTGGAGAGCGGCGGCGCCGGCTGCGAGGGCTCCAGTTGCTCCACGTAGGCGTACTTCTCGTCTTCCCGGACGACGGGAACTCCCACTCGGGGCCCCGTGAGGGCGCTGTAGAGCTTCCCATCTTTTACGTAGTGCATTTTGGTGTTCTTGAGATAACCAATGAGGACCTTCCCGGTTGCCGGGTCATTGAAGGGGCCCGTGAACTCCGGGTCGAGATACTCGCGAGCCTCGCCGGTGTCCGGCGCTTCCATTCCTGCCGGAGCCTCTCCGGAAGCGGGCCGAGAAGCGGAATCCGCGGGAACGGGCGTGGCCGCGGGCGCGGCAGCAGGCGCTGATTTCACCGGCGAGGACGGCGCGCAGGCCTGTGCCGCCACGAGTACGGCGAAAGCAAGACTCAGAGTTCCAATTTCAGAGAACTTCTTCATAGAGAACTTCTTCATAACTGATGCGAAATCTCCTGGTTTTTCCTGAGGAATGGTGTCTTTTTTGAGAAAGGCGCCGTCAAAGCGCGTCGGCGAAGGTGGGCCGGCACCGGCGAAAGAACCGGAGCCCCGCGATGAGGAGGAGGAGCGACACGGCTCCCTCGAACGCGACACGTGAAAGCGGTGGTGGCGGACCACCCGAGAACGCCGCGCGAAAAAGGCCAATGGCATCTCGCAGCGGATTCACCGCCATCCAGGGGGCGATCTTCGCCGGAACGCTGCTTTCCGGATAGAGGATCGGCGTCAAGTACAGAATGATGGCCAGGATGGATGGCAAAACTTGGACGATGTCTCGAAAGAAAGTCGAGAGTGCTGCGAGCAAGAAGACGGGCCCGAGCAGCAGGGCCGTCTGATACACAAATGCCAAAACGGCATAACCCGGATGAGGCCACACCCCGAGCAGGAGAACGAGCAACACGGCCAAGACGGTCAGCCCCAAGGCTTGCAAAAAGAAAACCGATGCCAGGCGAGAGAGGACCAGAACCTCCGCCGGAAAATTGATCTTCTTCAAGAGATGCCCGCTTTGCAGGATGGATCCCGAACCGTAGACCAAGGCGTCTGCCATTCCCATCCAAGGCAGCCATCCGCACAAGAGAAAGACGGCGTACCCTCCTGACACATCTGGAGGAGGGGGAATTCGCAGAACGAGGCTGAAAACAAAGCCAAATACGGCGCACTGGAGCAACGGAAGAAGCAAGCTCCACGCCAAACCACCGTAACTACCAGAAAAACGGAGGGCGACGTCTCGCCGGGTCAGTTCGAGAATGAGGAAAAGCCACTTTTTCAATCAAAAACACCCAAGATGGCCCAGGGGAGTTGACTTTTCATCATTTCCCGGCCATCTTGGTATGGGGTTATAACATGAGAGAGTCGTTCCCCGCCCTGAGGATCCAGATGGTCGGCCAGAAGATCCGGGAAATCCGGAAGAGCCGGCGCATCACTCAGGCTGCCCTTGCTTCCCAGATTGGGGTGACCCAGTCCGATCTCTCTCGCATGGAGAATGGGGAGTACAAGGTTGGGCTGGACGTTCTTTTCAAGATTTTGCAGGTGTTTGATCTTTCCCTGAGTGGCTTTTTCGACGAGAGGCCCGCCGAGCCAGCCGAGCCCCAGCGTCCCCAAGACGATGAGGAAGCGATGCTGGAGAACATCCGGACGCTCCCGGAGGAATCGCGGCGTGAAGTTCGAGAGTTCATTGAATTCAAGAAGATGCAAGCCTTGCATCGCGGGCGCCGCGCTCATGAGTTAAACTCCCTGGACGTCCATGACTCGGAGCAGGATGACGATGCTTGAGCCTATGTTTAACCCTGATCCCACCACCTCGAAAAGCTCTGCGGAAGAGGCACGTGCGCGTGCCCTTGCCCTTCTGGAGAAGGGCCTCTTCCCGGAAGCCGTGCGTGAATATGACGTCTCTCTCGAGGCGGCTGACCAGACGGGGGATCCGGCCTTCAGGGATTGGATTTATGTTTGCCGCGCGGGTGCGGTGGCCGAGTGTTCGCCCGCGGGAGCGGAACTCCTCGAGCTGAAACAGATTCTGTTGCGCGCTCAGGATCCGCAAACGTCCTTCCGGGCGGCCTACACGAGTTCCCGAATCTACGAACTGCGGCGCGACTTCAAGAAAGCCATTTTCTACAACGGGATCGCCCGCCGGCACGCTCAGACATTGAATGACGTGTCGCTGGCTGGCCATGCCGAGAACCAGCTTGGCAACCTTCTGACGGCTGACAGTTCATTCGCGCAGGCCGCCGAGGCGTACACGAGAGCACTGGCCACCGTCAAGGGCGTCCCCGGATTCCCCGAGATCTATCTCACCGTGTGGCGCGAGAACCTCGGATACTGCCTTCTTGCAGAGGGCCGTCTGGCCGACGGACTCTCGATGGTTCACGAGTGCCTGGAGATCCTCGAGAACAAGGGAGCGGTTTCGTTCACCCTCGTTCCGCTGATGGATTTGTGTTATGGCTACCTCATGGCGGACCGGTACGAGGAAGCCATTCTCTTTGGAGAAAAGGGCCTCTCAATGACCGAAGCCTCGGCGGACCCCTCCATCGAGAAGAATTTGTTGTACCTCCTGGGTGAAGCGTGCCACCTCTCGGGAAACACGCACGATGCCCAGCACTATTTCGACCGGCTTGCCGGGCTGTATCCCGAATTCCGCAACCTGCGAGCCTACCTCGACGTTTTCGATTTCCGGAACGTCATCAACCTCCGTGCGTGAGGATGCCATGATCTCCCCAGCTGTTTCGCCTCCCCGTCTTGCCGTCCGGTTGTTGCTTGCGGCCGCCTTTGTGTGTTCCGCAAGTCTCGCCACAGCCCAGGAAAACGTCTCCTTCCTCTCGAAAAGCGGGATTCTCTTCGAGCTTGCCGCCACCGAGACTGGCAGCGGCCTCGCCGTCACGACGACGGCTCCATCGGGCAATTCCGTCAAGGAAATCGTTCCTGGTTTCGAGAGCTTCCTCGGCACGGTCACTCCGGGGGACATCGCTTTTGAGGAAACGACCGGTTCGGTCTTTCTCGTCTACACCACGAACTCGGGCGTCTACTCACAGGTTGGATTCGCCATTGGCCGGAATGGGAACTGGGTAAAGGGCAGCTTGGCTCCGACATGGGGTTTCTACATGTCGATGAACCCGCGCCTTTGCCTGACACGCCAGACGTATATCGATGTCACCCTGAACGGGAGCAAGGTCGAGAAGAAACGCTCGATTTTGTCAATCGTCTGGTGGGAAGAGGCCTACGCCGGCAAGGCGCGTTATGCGCCGATTTTTGTTGAAGACGGGGCGCTCCTTCTGGACTCGTTCCGGGCCTACACGCTCCCGCAGTTGCTGGGAGAACCCGAAGGTCCCGAAGACAGAACGTACCCCTACTCCGCCTACATGCACCCGTCGGTGGAAGCCGATGCGTCCTCGAACGGCGGCGTGCGGGTGACGTTTGCAAACATCGCCAGCGCCAAAACGATCGTCAGCAAGATCGCTTTCCCCGATGACCTCACGGCCATCGACATGTCCAAGGTTCCTCCCGGGCAAGACAGGAATTCTCACGCGAGGGGACACACACCGGTGGGACGCACATCCTCGCGGACACCTCTGCAGCGTGAAATCGACACCACGTCCCCGGTCTACATCGCCGTTTCCGCAAGCGGCACGCCGACTTACTATTGGGAAGAGGGGCAGTCCATGCAATACGTCGTCGGCGGTTCTCCGCAAGGCGCTCCGCCAGTCCGGCTGCAGCTTTCGTCCAAGCTATCAAAGGAACGCGCCCAGCGGCTGATTCGCGAGATGGCTTCTCGCGACTGACAGAGCCCCAAGTCCGTTCTGCAAGAAATCTCCCCCCGGCGGCAGCCGGGGGGTTTTGTTTTTGTTCGTCCCTCAGGCCGACTTCGGCAAATCCCGCCGGGGGTCGGCGGTGTAGAGCCTGGCAAATGCCTCGACCAGGCGCTTTCCCTCCTCGGTAGTCGTGTGCGGCATGACGATCGCGACGCGGTAATAATGATCTCCGGCCGTGCCCGTCCGGGCATTTTCGACACCCCTCCCCTTCAACCGGAAGCGCTGTCCCCCCTGTGTGCCGGGAGGAATTCTGGCGCGCACGGGTCCGCGCACTGTCGGGACTTCGATCTCGGCTCCCAGATACGCCTCGGCTACCGTGATCGGGACCTCGGCCAAGATGTCATCACCCTCTCTTCTGAAGTAGGGATCGGGTTCGACCGTCAGGGAGAGGTAGAGGTCTCCATGTTCGGAGCGGCCCTTTCCAGCCACCCGGATCTTGGATCCCGTATCGACTCCGGCGGGTATTCGCACCGTGAGTTTCTCGCTCTCCACGAGCGAGCCCCCGCCGTGGCAGGACGGGCAGACCGTCCTCCCGGAACGTCCCGTTCCGTCACACCTCTTGCATCGCCTTGGAATTTTCGCCCGGAAGGTCACCGTCCCCCCGAGGACGGCGTCCCGGAAAGAAATGGAGAGTGGCGCAGCCGTGTCCTCGTCATCACTACCGAGCGGTCCCGAAGCGAAACCGCTGCCACCGGCTCCAACGTTGGAAAAAAGGTCCGCGAAAAGGTCGGAGAGATCGGCGGTGTAGCGGAAGCCGCCCCGGCCGCCCCCGGGTTGGGGACCCGCCGGGAAAGGGCCTGGTCCGAACTCGGTCTGGCCCGTGCGGTCATAGTGTCTCCGCCTTTCCGGATCCTTCAGAATCTCGTAGGCAGCCGCTATGTCCTGGAATTTCTTCTGGGCAGACGTATCCCCCGGATTGACGTCCGGATGGTTTTTTCTCGCCAGGCGCCGGTAGGCCTTTTTGACATCCGCCTCCGTGGCATTGCGGTCTACTCCCAGTACCTCGTACGGATCCTTCATCGCCATGCAGGAAAAGATAGCGCAAGCTCGAGCGTGCCGCTAAAGGTAAGATTCGGAAGGCCCCAGGAGAAAGCTCACGAGGAGTGCAGCCGTGAAAATCCTGCAGCACAGAGACGTCTTGTCGCTTGTATTGGCCGGAGGGATGGGAGAGCGCCTGTTTCCGCTCACGCGGGACCGGGCCAAACCAGCCGTCCCTTTCGGCGGACGCTACCGGATCATTGATTTCGTCATCAATAACCTGATCAACTCCGGGCTCCACAAGATCAAGATCTTGACGCAATTCAAATCGAATTCCCTCATCGAACACATCATCAGGACTTGGCGGTTGACATTCGACATCGGACAGTTCGTCGATCCTGTTCCAGCCCAGATGAGGCGCGGCCCCCACTGGTTTCGCGGGACCGCGGATGCTGTGTACCAGAATCTGGATTTGATCTTCGATGAAGAACCGAGCCAGGTTTGCGTCTTTGGCGGTGACCACATCTATATGATGGATGTGAATCCCATGCTGGCCCTCCACGAGGAGGGGGGATTCGATCTGACCATTGCCGCACTGCCCGTTCCCCTCTCGGAAGCGTCTCGTTTTGGGATTCTCGAAGTGGACGCGGAGAGCCGCGTTGTGGGCTTTGCGGAAAAACCCAAGGACCCCAAGGAGATGCCGAATCTCCCCGGATTCGCCTTCGCCTCCATGGGCAACTACATCTTCAAACCGAAAGTCTTGATTGAAGCTCTGGAAAACGACGCCCTCCAAGACACCTCCCACGACTTCGGCAAGACCATTATTCCCTCACTCCTCGCAGGAGGCGCCCAGATCTTGGCCTACGACTTCTCCGAAAGCGTCATCCCGGGATGGGAGGAAAAAGTCACCTACTGGCGCGATGTTGGCACGATCGACTCCTACTGGGAAGCCTCGATGGACCTCATTTCGATCACTCCCCCGCTGAACCTCTACAACCACCGGTGGCCCATCAAGAGTTTGTCTCCACAACTGCCGCCCGCGAAGTTCGTCTTCGCCGACTCGGCCTCCAACCGGATGGGCGTCGCCACCGATTCGATGGTCTCAAACGGCTGCATCATTTCTGGAGGCACCATTCACCGCTCTATCCTCTCTCCCCGGGTCCGGATCAACTCGTTTTCTCACGTGGAGGAATGCGTCTTGATGGATGGTGTCGAAGTCGGCCGCTACTCGCGGCTGCGGCGCGTGATCGTCGACAAGGGGGTCTACATCCCGCCCCGAGTCGAGATCGGGTTCGAACTGGAGGAAGACCGGCATCGCTTTCACGTTTCTGAAGGGGGAGTCGTGGTGATTCCCAAGGGAAGCGTCATCGGAGAACCGGCCAAGCGGGGCCACTGAACCTCTACTGAAACCTCTGAGTCCCGGGCCGTTTCCTCGAGTGACTCAGAGCATGACCCAAAATGGGACCACCGGCTCACAATTGAGTCACTTTGACTTGACTCCAAAAACATCCACGGCGACGGCTCAGTCCGCAACCCATTCCCTGTAAACAGTTTACGAGAATCATCCCCAAACAAACAGACATGGCACCGGGTTTGCGATACAATGAGCACGAAGATCGAACGGCATCCCAACACGGGCCCGGTTCCTCTTCAACTACCATCCTGTTGCACCGCGCCACAGCTTCGTGACGCGGCCCACCAGACAACAGCCTACATTTTTTTCCTCTCAGAAATCGACCCCACCGCCGCAGCCCCCCTCGACCGAGGGGGGCCCCACCATTTTTGAACTTTGGGGAAAGAGGGACAGACTATTTATATTAGAATCAGCTTATGCGAAGGGCTCGAGCGTTTCCGGTAGAGGGATCCCAGACGGGATTCTTCCACTGCATCTCAAGAGTCGTCGACCGCAGATTCATCATGGGCGACCCGGAGAAGGAGACGTTCCGCAAAATCCTCCGCCAGTGCGAGAACTTCTATGGCCTCAAGGTCCTCACGTACTGCATCATGTCCAATCATTTCCACGTCTTGGTGGAGGTTCCCGAACCCCGGGAACTGACCGAGGAAGAGGTTCTTTCTCGCGTCGCAGCCCTCTACCCGGCCAAATTCGTCATGGGGCTGCATCGAGAACTCGACGCCTTTCGTGATGCTGGCCTTCTGGATCTGGTTCGAACCCGGCTCGCCTCTTTTACACGCCGGATGTTTAGCCTCTCGAACTTCATGAAGTCGCTCAAACAGCGGTTCAGCAGCTACTACAACCGGAATCACCAGCGATCAGGCACCCTCTGGGAAGAACGCTTCAGAAGCGTCATCGTCGAGGGAGAAGAGACCACCCTCATGACCATGGCGCTCTACATCGACTTGAACCCGATTCGAGCTGGGATAACGGACGATCCTTCTGACTACCTGTACTGCGGGTATGCGGAGGCCGTGGCTGGCGGAGAAGGCGCCCGGGAAGGGATTCGATCCTTGATGGCTCGCAAGCCCGAATCATGGCGGATCGCGCAGGCGCAGTACCGCCGCCTTCTCTACGCGACGGGTGAAGCGACGTCTGTTCGCCAGGGCTTCACGAGAGACGAGATGGCCCAAGCAGAAGCCCAGAAAGGCACGCTCCCTGACGGGGCCGGGCTGCAGCACCGAATCCGGTACCTCTCGGAAGGAGTCATTGTGGGGAGCCGGTCTTTTATCGACGGGTGGCTAGCGGGAAACCGCTGGCGATTTGGCGAACGGTCCCTGTGCAGAGGCTCGGAGAGGCGGTTGCCAGATATCGGAGGGCTGGGCCTCCTCTCGATTAACGTCTAAGACACATTTAGGACACGGAGTCCTCCCAGCGCCGCGACTCTCCGAAGTAGCAGGCAACCTACCCGAGGGAACGGTCCTCAGAACCGGTAGGCAGCTCCCACGCCAAGATGAATCGGAGAAATCCGGTCCTCCGTGTAGACGTAGTGCAGGAGCCCTTCAAGGCGGACGTCGAAGTGACGGTTGACTCGGAAAACGGTCAAGACACCGATGGACAGACCGAAGACGTCCTCATCCTTGTCGATGACGATTTGGCCTGGGTCGGCATCGTTTGGGCGAACTCTATAGAACCCCACCCCGCCGATGAACCCATACTCAAACCAGTTTTCCCGGAAGAGGTAACTCACCATGGCTTGGCCGTAGTCGAGGTTACGATTCGGCGCCTCCTCGATCGAGCCCGGGAACTCGAAGCGTCCCGCTCTCAGCTGGAGACAGGTACCCTGTTCGATCTGCATTTCTCCAAACAGGTTTCCGCCCCACGTGTCGAAGTTGGACGCGTTGGTTCCACTCCCTCCAGCGAAGACTGCGGAGGCCTGGATCCCAACCGCGAAATCCTCGGCGTGAAGGGAAGCAGGGACAAGAAAAACAGAAAGAAGCAACAAAACACGGGTCGGCGAAAGTAAAGCCACGGCCTTCATTGGTGAAGAGAATAGGTTTTCGAGGCAAGAAGCGTCAACGGGCTCGATTAAAATGTAGATGTGCCGGGCGGCCTGGAAGCCCCGCGGGTTGCATCGTCCGCCATGAGCCTCGTGCTTTCGTGGGCGGAGACCCTCTCAGACTGGCTTTTGCCAACTCATTGCCTCGTGTGCGGGAACGCACGCAAGTTAAGCGGCTCTCATGGCGTGTGCCGTCCATGCTGGGAAACGCTGCCCCGAATTGACAGGTCCCGGGCCTGCGAACGGTGCGCGGCCCCTCTCGGCCGATCCTTTTGCGGCGACTGCGCCCGGACAGGATTCCCCTTTCTTCGCGCGCACGCATTTGGTCCGTACGAGGGGCCGCTCAAAAAGATCATTCATGCATTCAAGTTCGAGCGGTTTGACTTCCTTTCTCATCCGCTTGGAGACCTCATGGCGCAAACAGTCTCTGGCGCCACAGCCGGATACGTGCTCGCCGTTCCCTCGACCAAGCGAAGAAACCGCGAGCGCGGATTCGACCCGGCCGTTCGTCTGGCCCAACGCATCGCCTGGCGTCTTGGCCTTCCTCGCAAGCAGTGGCTCTTGCGGCCACGAGACACCTCTGCCCAATCCTCGCTTCATCAGAGCGAACGCTTCACCAACATCTCCGGAGCGTTTCGCGCTTCACATCGCGTTTCTCGAAAGGATGTCCTCCTGGTTGACGACATCATGACCACCGGAGCCACCCTTTCTGAAGCCACATCGACTCTCCTTCGGGCCGGAGCACGTTCTGTTTCCGTCTGCATCCTCGCCCGAACCCCTGAACTCGACACGAAGAAAGGTTTGAAACCCTCATGAGTTCCATATTTGACCAGCTCGTTGTCTCCTCGCTTCCGCTCGTGCCCCGCGCCCTCGTGAAGAAATTCGCCTCGCGCTACGTGGCTGGAGACACCCTGGAAGCCGCGCTGAACACCATCCGGCAACTCCAGAGCGAAGGAGCCATGGCTACGCTCGACGTCCTGGGTGAAAGCGTAACGCACAAAGACCAGACCGTCGCCACACGCAACGAGTACATCCGGGCCATCAACGCCATCGGAACGGCCGGACTTCCCGCGAACATCTCGATCAAACCCACCGCCGTCGGCCTCGCCATCGACAGCTCCCTGGCGCTCGACAACTGCAAGCAAATCTGTGAGGAAGCACGGAAATACGACATGTTTGTGCGGCTGGACATGGAGGACACCCCCTTCACCGAAGCCACACTGAAGCTCGTCCTCGACCTCAATCGCGAATACCCCAAGACGGGTGTCGTCATACAGGCTTACCTGAGACGCAGCATGACGGACATAGACCGCCTGATCGCTGTGAAAATGAACGTCCGGCTCTGCAAGGGTATCTACATCGAACCGCGCACCCTCGCGTACAAGGACCGGCAAGTCGTCATCGAGAACTACGCGGCACTGGCCGAAAAACTTCTGGCTGGGGGCTGTTACGTCGGACTCGCGACACACGACGAGGCGTGTGTCCAGAAGTCTCTGGCCATCATCGCGAGGCTAGGCCTGAAAACGTCTCAATACGAGTTCCAGATGCTTCTCGGAGTGGACCCGCTCCTGCGGCAAATCCTCCTCGCTGCTGGCCACCGCCTGAGGGTCTACGTCCCCTACGGAAAAGACTGGTACGCGTACTCGACCCGCCGTTTGAAGGAAAACCCGTCCATCGCCAGACACGTCTTGCGCAATATCCTCGGTCTCGGGCCAGCAACTTCGTAGAAATAGCGGCGCCGGACTTGACTTGACACGCTCCCCGGCTCAATTATTTAGATTGGAGGTAAAGACCCGGAAGGAAACATGATGAAGGGGGCACGCGGACTTCTTTTCCTGACGCTTCTGGGGTTCCTGCCCCTGAGCGCGCAGAATTTGCCTCGACGCCCGGTCGAGGTATCTTCTGGATCTGTCGCCTCCGTTTCGCCTATTTCTGGGTCGGTTCGCTTCAAGGACACTGCAATCTCTGGCGCAACAATCATCGTTCGGGGTCTCTCCAAGGGCATCGAATCGCTGATTTGGATGGCTCGCACAGAAAAAGACGGGTCTTTCGTTTGGTCCTCCGCCCCGCCTGGCGTTTATTCCCTTGCGGCCTTTTTGGGAGCTTCCAAGTCAGCGGTTTTTGAGGTCCGGCACGAAGGAAAAGCGGGAGACGTATTGTTCGTTCCCCTCGAACTCGACCGTGATCCGAGGGTCCTGCCAGACCGAAAAATCGAAAAAGAGTCCATGTGGATCACACGAGCGGTGTATCCGGCTGATCCCTTACGAGAGGAAAACCCGTCTTCCCCGCCCGAAGCTCCCGAATCTCGCGCTTCGACGCCGCTTGCGGATCCCGAAGCGCTGACATCCAGCGCCTCCCCATCGCTCCCCCTCAGAGCCAACGTCGCGTCCGTGGCTGGACGCGATATCGACGCTGGCCGGGCCCTTTCTCGCACCTCCATCGGCGTGGGGGGACAGTTCGGGAAAAACCTCAAGTGGGACCTCGAAGGGGAGTACGGGTTTTCAGAGAGCACCGGCGCCCCCATGCGGGGAGATGTCGCTCGCGTCGCCCTGGAAATTGGATCTCTGAGAGATGCCCCTCCCCTCCCGGGCCAAGATGACCCAATTGACCCAGGGGTTGGAAAAGGCGGCAGGCTTCGTGTCGAGACACGCAGGGAGGCCATTCCCTTTAACAATTCCCCGGAAGCCTTCGTTTCAGAGCACTCGGTTGATGCTGTTATCCCCGCCGGGACGGGAGCCAGCGCGTCCGTGTCGGCGCGAATGGTCTCCCAGACCAACTATTACCAGACAGGTCTCGTCGCGGACCTATTTGCGTCCCAGTCCGATGCCCTGGAGATTCAGGCCCGTTACCGAAACGATGTCTCCGAGCGGACGTTCGTTCAGGCAAACGTAGCCTACCGCGCGGATTCGCGGCTCGATCCCGTAAGTCAGACCCGTGCTTCCATTGATCTGCAAGAGGCCCGGATGGCCGCGGGGGCGGGAACGAAAATCAGCGAATGGGTCAGCATCGAAGGAGCTGTCGCTGGTGACTACTCGGAGTACGCCCGGGCCATCGTCCCCGAGGTGCGGGTCCGCTGGGACTCCGGTAACGGCCTGCGCTTCACCACTTCAGCCTCCCAGCGTTTTGAGCAAGATCTCAACCCGTATTCCGTCCAGTACGGTCATTCGGGGATCTCGGAAAGCGAGATGACCCGGTACTCGCGGGCTGTCTACCGCGCCGCGGTTCAGTTCTCGCCCAACACCTTCGACTCCATTTCGCTCGAGGGCATTCACCGGGAAGTCTCCTCAACGTTCCGCTACGTCTTGGACCGGAATTTCATCCAGGCCATTGACTCCATCTATATGTTTAATGGCGACCAAGTCAATGAAATCGCCGTTTCCACCACGTTCAGAATCGGAGATCGCCTTCACGCCCGCCTCCTCGTCCGCGGAGGGATCGTCAGGGGCAACCGCATCGAGGTCATCCAGGACAATGACGCTGCGTTCAGCCAGGGGGAAGCAGCCCTCAGCTTCGTTCCAACACGCACGGACCTTGCCATCCGCTACCGTTCTGTCGACCAGTCCATTTCCCGCGATCAGGCTATCTTGAGGAATGATCTCGAAGCTCTCGAGATCTCCCTCGCTCAGGTCCTGCCGCTCCCGATTCTCAGAGCAATCGGTTCCGAGTGGCGCGCCCTCCTCTCCTTCGAAACCGGGACGCGAATGAGTCGAGACAACGAAACCTCGTTGAATCGCCGCGTTTCGGGAGGACTCGGCATTTCCTTCTAATCGGGTCGAAAAGCCACGCCCATCCAATGCGTTGGATTCGCATCCAAGCGCTTTGACTTCTCCCCTCGGCGCCCCCCCGTCTCACTCCTGATCTCTTTGCAATCTCACAGCTTACCTGGATTCAAGTTTCCGAATCCGTGGCACTCTACTTGCTTTACTCTTTGTCGTGATGGAAAGCCGGCTACAGGCTGCCAGGAGATGGCGTATCCCGTTTCTCTGCCTGTTTGGCTTAGCCATCCTCACTTCACTCCTCTCCTTTTCAAGGAAAGTGTCGACTTTTGGGCGAGCCGACATTCTGGTGACATTCACATCGAATCAGGTGCGCATCGAAGCGCTTGGAGAGAGCGCATCCAGTTCGGGACTGCTGGCGGGAGACATCATCTTGGCGGCCGGCAGTCAGCCGGTACAGAACATTCAGAAATTCTTATCCGCACTGGCTTCCGAATCCCTGGAACTGCAGGTTTTGCGCGGTCAACGACTCATCCTTCTCAAGACCGTCCCGTCGCCCGCGCCGTGGAACATCCGCTATCTGTTCCTGTGCGGCGTCGCGGCTGTCCTCGTCTTTGCCGCAGCCTTTTCCGTCTGGGGCGCGGGGCAGACCCCGCAACCGGAAGCGCACTACATTTTTTCGGTTTTTGCCTTCAGTCTGGCGATCGTTCTTCTCGTCAGCCCCGCTCCTCCGCTGGATTCCCTTTTCCGGGTGACGACAATTCTCGAGGATGCGGCCCGGGCCTTCTTCCCGGCTTCTCTCCTCGCCCTGGTTCTGGTTTTTCCCCGGCCGGCCTCTGGCCGCCGTCTGACAATCATCTTTGGCGCCGCTCTGGTCCTGTCTGGCCTCGCCGCGCTCACCTATTTCCTTCCCGTCGACACCCCTGAAGAAGCCGCGGCACGGCTCGAGTTGCTCGACCGGAGCCTGGGTTTCTGGATCGTCCTCGCCTGCCTCGCGGCTCTGCTCCGCCTTCTCGTTCTCATCAAGCGCAAGACCGATCTCTTGACGGAAAAACAGGTGCGCTTCCTGCTCTTTGGCACAGCGGCCGGACTCCTCCCCGTGGTTCTTCTGGGGATCCTCCCTTCGATATTCGGAATCAGACTTCCCATCCTCTCCACGCTGTCCGTCATTCCGCTTGCGCTCATCCCGCTTTCGTTCCTGGCGGCGATCACCCGTTACCGAATCTGGGATGTCGATATCCTGGCGCGCGAGACCGCGGCTTTCATCACCGCTGCGTTTCTGGGGGCCTCGTTTTTTGCCGCCATTCAGTACTGGCAACCGTTTCCCGCGCAAACAGCCATCCCCTACGCGCGCGGATTCATCGAGGCCCTCGCAGGACTACTGGTGGCGCTCTCCATGCTCCCGGTGCGCAGGGGCCTCTCCTCTGCACTGGCTCGGGTTCAGTACGGCGAAACGTATTCAAGCCGCGACCTGTTGCGCGCCCTCAGCCGCGAACTCCTGGTTCCACGGCGCGCGCACGAGATTGCGCACATGTTGAGAGAACGCGTGTCGGAAGGACTGGGTGTGCGGCCCGTTGTACTTCTGGCCGTGCAGAACGGAACCCTCGACAGCACCAGCATCGACGGTGGCCATCCCCTTCCTCTCTCAGAACTCCCCTCGCAGGCTCTCGCGCAGATCACGCGGCTCTCGCGCCAGGAGTTCTCGTCGCTCCCGACGGCAGCCGTGGCCCGGCTGAGAAGGGCCGGGTTCCGCACCCTGGCGCCGCTGGCCGTGTCGGGAAAGCTCCTGGCCGTTCTCGCTGTCGGTGACCGCCCCGGCCAGGGACCGCTGACTTCCGAAGATATCGAACTCCTCGGTGAAGTGCTTGCCCCGGCAGCCCTGGCTCTCGATCACGCCCGTCTCTACCAGGAGTTGGAAGAGGAAGTCCAGCGTTACAAGACACTGAAGGAGTTTCACGAGGACGTTGTCGAGGGTTCCGCCGCCGCCATTGCCGTGACCGACGAGAACGGGTTCCTCACATCCGTGAACCCCGCATTTTGCGCCCTTCTTTGCGCGGAGGAAGAGGCACTCATTGGCGCCTCCGCTCACGCGGTTCTTCCCGTTGATCTCATTCGGACCGAAGGCTCAACCCGGATGACTGTTCCTCTTGGGACCCGGGAGGTGACACTCGATGTCGCGGTGTCACCTTTCCCTGGAGCCTCTGGCGCTTCGCGCGCAAAGGTCTACGTTCTTCACGACGTCACCGAAACGGTGAGGCTCGAGAAGGCTCTGGCCGAAAAAGAGCGGCTGGCGGCGCTGAGCACCCTGTCGGCAGGGGTGGCCCACGAGGTCAACACTCCCTTGACGGGAGTGGCCAGCTTTGCCCGGCTCGTCCTTGACGACACCCCGGAAAGCGACCCTCGCAGGCCCTTACTCGAAAAAATCGAAGAGCAGGCATTCAAGGCGTCGCGGCTCATCAGCAGCCTTCTGGATTTGGCCCGCGGCAAACCCCGCGATCTTGCACCTCAAGATCCCCGGCGGCTTCTCCAGGAAGCGGTGGATTCCGTCAAGGAAGAAGTCGCATCACGAAGAGTGCGCCTCACGGTCCGCATTCCAGACACGTGCCCCCTCATCTCCGGGCATGGCGACGCCTTGATTCAGGTCCTGATCAACCTGGTGAAGAACGCCGTCGAGGCGGTCAGCATCAGGCGCGGGGATGCCACAGCCGGCACGGTTGTCGCGAGCATCCGGGCGGCAGGTGCCAACGTCTATTTTGAAGTGGAAGACAACGGACCCGGACTGAACGAGGAGCAGCGCGAGAAGGTCTTTACCCCCTTCTATTCGACCAAAACCGCCCAGGGCGGCGTTGGGCTTGGTCTTGCCATTGCGAGCGATATCATCCGGGCACATGGCGGCACAATCTCCGTGGAACCACTCACACCCCACGGTTCGCGTTTTGCCGTTTCGCTCCCGGCATTGACATGAACATCCTCATCATCGACGACGAGCCCGTCATTCGCGAAGTGCTGCGCACGGTTCTGCGGCGTGCTGGCTACGGGACGGCCGAAGCCGCATCAGCCGAGGAGGGCCTCGAAAAGTTCGAATCCGAACCCTTCGACCTGGTTCTTCTGGATTTAATGCTCCCCGACAAGCCAGGGCTGCAGGTCTTGCCCGAACTGAAGTCGAAAGATCCCGAAATCCCGGTCATCGTGATTACGGCGTACTCATCCGTGGAGAGTGCGATTCTTGCCATGCGGTCGGGGGCCTACCACTACATTCCGAAACCCTTTCGCAACGAAGAGGTTCTCCACGTCATCAGACAGGCGCTCGAGAAGCGGCATCTGATCTCGGAGAATCGAGCGCTCAAATCGCGCATCGCGGAAGGGGCGAGTCTGGCCGGACTCGTGGGGCGTTCTCCCTTGATGGATGCGGTCTTCCAGATGATTCGTCAGGCCGCTCCGGCGAGGTCGACCATCCTGATTTCGGGCGAGAGCGGCACAGGCAAGGAACTCGTCGCACGGGCCCTTCACCGGCTTTCGCCGCGCGCAGGCGGACCCTTCATCACGGTCCATTCTGGCGCCCTTCCGCCGGACCTCCTCGAGTCGAACCTCTTCGGACATCTGAAGGGCTCTTTCACCGGGGCGGTCTCGGATAAAAAGGGGCTCTTCAAGGCGGCGGACGGCGGCACGATCTTTTTCGACGAGATCGGAACGGTCCCACTGGAGACTCAGGCCAAGCTCCTGCGCGTCCTTCAGGAGAAGGAGTTTCTCCCCGTCGGAGCCGTCTCCCCGCAGAGAGCGGACGTGCGGGTCATTGCCGCCACAAACGCGGATCTGGCCAAGTTCGTCTCCGAGGGACGGTTCCGCGAGGACCTTTTTTACCGCCTGTGCGTCATCACGCTCCAGCTCCCCCCGCTCAGAGACAGGAAGGAGGACATCCCGCTCCTCATCGAGACTCTTCTGGCCCGGGCTGCTTCCGAAAACGGCAAGGCGGTCCCAGTTCTTTCGGCCGCCGCCATGAAGGCTCTTTTAGACCACGATTGGCCAGGGAACGTCCGCGAACTGGAGAACGTCCTCGAGCGCGCAGTGGTTCTGGGAGGCGGCGTCGTCGATCTAGACATCCTGCCGGAGTCGGTTCGCCGTGTGGCGCCCCGGTCCATCCCATTTCCTTCCGAAGGGATTTCCTTCAAGGACGCGGTTGCAAGTTACGAGCGGACCCTCCTCCTCGAGGCACTCAAGCGGGCCGACGGCATCCAGAAACGCGCCGCCGAGCTTCTTCAGCTGAAGGCAACAACTCTTAACGAGATGCTCAAACGATACGGGCTTCTTCACAAGGACCAGCGGACATCGAGTCCAGGCGAGGGAGGCCCAGAGAAAGAAAGCGACGATTGAGAAACCTACTTGGGCTGGTTCTCTCCCTCATCCTTCTCTCCCCCGTGCCCGAAGGCGCAAGGGGTGAAGACACGGCAAAAGGCGACTCACAAGGAGGCGCCCCGATCTTCTCTCCGGCCGGATTTCCGTTTTCGTTCGACTTCCCAAACGAAGCGCGCGATGAAACCGTCCCCACCCCCCAGACAGCTCTCGGGTACCCGCTCGGACATGCGCTCACCTCCTCCGAGAGCGTTTCCGCCTATGTGAAGTCACTGGCGGCCAAGTCTCGCCGCATCCGTCTGGAGTCTTATGGGACGACGCCGGAGGGCCGTGAGTTGCTTCTGGCCTTCGTCTCCACGCCCGCTAACCTCGCCAGGCTCTCGGAGATCCGGAAGAACATGGAAACCCTGTCGAGCGGGACGCCCGACCCCGCCGCGGCTCAGAAGCTGGCCGCGGGCTTGCCAGCCGTCATCTGGATCGCCTGCTCCATACATGGCGATGAACCCGCCGGGTCCGAAGCCGGCATGGCCCTCCTCTACTGGCTGGCAGCCTCTCGCCAGCCGGAAACAGAGAACCTTCTCCAAAATCTCGTCATCATCATCGACCCGAATGCCAATCCAGACGGCAAGGCCCTCCACGCGGCCTGGTGGCGCAGCGTGGCTGGGACCGAGCCCGACCCGGACCCGCTGGGTGTGGAAAACACACCCAGATGGCCAGACGGCCGGACTAATCACAATGGATTCGACCTGAACAGGGACTGGGCGTGGGCCACGCAGCCAGAAACGCGGGCCAGAATCATGGCCTTTCGGAACACGCAGCCACAGGTCTATATCGACCTGCACGAGATGAACCCGGAGAACTCGTATTTCTTCCCTCCAGATGCCGAGCCGGTGAACGTTCATGTCGCGCCCGAGATCCGCAAATGGCTCGATGTCTTTGGACGTGCAAATGCTCGCGCGTTCGACGAGCGAGGGTGGAGCTACTTCGTGAGGGAGGTCTTTGACCGCTTCTACCCCGGCTACGGCGATTCCTGGCCGTCCTTCCACGGAGCCGTGGGCATGACGTTCGAGACGGGCGGATCCAGCGGTCTTGCCTATCGCCGGAAAGATGGAACGGTCCTGACATTCAAGGAGAGGATCGTGAAGCACTTCACGGCGGCGCGCACCGCACTTTTCACCGCCGCCGAAAACAGGAATCACCTTCTTCTCGATTTCGCCGCTTACTTCCGCAACAGCGTGCGGGAGGGGAAGCGTGTCTACGTGATTCCAGCGGGGCAGGACCCGGCGCGCCTGAGGCGGATGGCTCGTCTGTTGACCCTCCAGGGGATCCGCGTCGAGAAGTCGACAGCGGCCGAGAAGGGCATCCCGGCGGCGTCATCAGTGCTCCCAGAAGGGTCCCTCATCGTCGATACGGCCCAGCCTTTTGGCCGCTTCGCCGAAACCCTTCTCGAACCGGCCGCGGAGCTTTCCGAGCGGTTCATACAGGAAGAACGCAAGCGCCTCCTGCGTGAGGAACCCGACCGGTTTTTCGATGTCACCGCATGGAGTTTACCCATCGCGTTCGGGCTCGAGTCGTTCTCCGTCACCGAGAGGCAGCGGCTGCCTCAGCGAACAGCGTGGGTTGACACGCCGCCCGCCGTTCCCTCCTCCCCCTTTGGGGCAAGCCGGTTTGGATGGCTTTTCCCGGGCCTCGATTCCGCCAGCAGACTCGCCGCGGGGCGCCTCCTGGAACGGGGGATCAAGGTCAGTGTGACGACGGTGGACGCGCGTATCGGAAGCACCCCCGTGCCGCCTGGCTCTTTCCTGGTGAAGCGAAACAGTAACTCTCCTCAGATTGAAGCCGAGATCAAAACCGTTGCCCGGGAGTCGGAAGCGGAGCCTATTCCCCTCGCATCGGCATGGACGGATGAAGGTCCGGCACTCGGTTCCCGTACCGTGATCGCTCTGGAGAAGCCACGGGTGGCCGTCCTCCTGGAGAGTGGCGCCAGCATTTACTCGGCTGGGGCCATCCTCGACTCACTCGGGAACCGGCTGGGAATCCGGGCGCAGAGACGCCGGCCTGGGAGCATCGCCGATGGCGGACTCAAAGACGTCAACGTCTTGATTCTTCCTCATGCGGCAGAAGAGTTTGCGCATCTCATGCTTCAAGAGGACACGGCAAATGGCCTGAGGCGATTTGTGGAGGGGGGCGGCGTGGTGATTGGCATACGCGGCAGCGCACAGATTCTTCGCGAAAAGCCGCTCCAGCTCTCCAGTTCGAAGCCCTGGGAGCCCGCCAAGAAACCCGAAGTCTCCGTGGAGAAGCCAGAAACGCCTCGCACCCGGCCAGGGGAACCCCCGGACTCCGCGGATCTCGAGAGCGCCAGGAACCTCGATCAGCAGGCCCTTTCCATACCTGGAGCCGCGCTGAAGACAAAGGCCGTCTCCGGTCATCCTCTCCTTTTTGGCACCGCCTTTGTCCCCAATTTCCTGGTTTCGGAGGGACGCACACTGACTCCGCTGACCCAGCCCCGGGCCAACGTCGTGAGCGTGGCCACAAAAGACCCGCTGGCCTCCGGATTTGCCTGGAAAGAGGCCCTGGAGCAGTGGACCGGCGCACCACTCGTTCAGGTTGAAGAGGTTGGAAAAGGCAAGGTTGTTTCGTTTGCAAGCGACCCGGTCTTCCGGGGAATCTGGGCGGGAACCGAAATCGTTTTCTTGAACGCCGTTCTGCTGTTGCCGTCCCTGTGACCGGGCCGGTGCTGGTTCAACGCGCCCGTTCAACCCCACTGCTTGCCGAGCGCCAGCCACAAAAAGAGTTCGTGGCCGTCGTGAAGCTCTCTGATGGATCCGAGGGCGTGCCAGGAAGCCTCCTTGGCATCGTCCCCCGCCCGTGGTACCAGCGCGGCTCGGGTTGCCGGTGACAGGTGGAGGTGAGCCGCCACGGTCTCGATCCAGGCGTTGTCCGTGTTGCGCCGGCCATCCACGTACCCCCGATAAACCACACGAGCCCGCTTCATATCTGCGGTAATGCCCGTCTCCTCTTTCAGTTCGCGCGCGAGGGCGGCGGTGGCGCTCTCACCAGCATCGACCATTCCGCCGGGGAAGGCCCAGATGCCGCTATCCCGTCTCTTGATCAAGAGGACTTCGATGTCACCGGTCGAGAGGTCTCCGCGGGTGAGAATGGGATCGGCGGCGAAGTTGGCCCCCCACTTGCCGAGGAGCCCGCGTCCAGAGATTCCCGTGCGGCCGCGCGGATTGAGCGGACGTCCCATCGCGTCGAAGCGGACGGTTCCCTCCAGGCTGTGAAACGCCCGCGTGACCCGGTCGAGGTTCTCAGGCTCGGCCCAGCCACGCGGGTTTGAGGTCACGTCGTTTTTCAAGACATTCGGATCGACGAAATACGGCGGGTCGTACTCCGGGAACGGCACGTCCCAGCTGACTTTGTCATCGGGGACGTCATAACGCCTCGGATACGAGGGAGGCTGTTCTCTCCGTGCCCTCGAATGCGGCCCGGCCAGCCGCCGCTCGATATCGTTCATCTAGATCATGCTAGCCGGGAGGCTCGAGGCTGGTCAATCCGGCGCCACGGCTCTTTTGCCTGTACCGGGCGGGGCAAAGCGGGTTGCGCCGGCTGCGCGCGCCTCTGGGCCTTTTCTTGGGCTCGTGCGCGCTCCGCGGCCTTCCTGGCCCGAATCTGTGCGATTCGCTCTCCCAGCGGGACCTCGAGTTTCTCCGAAGGGCGAGTGGTGTAATCGAATCCCGGAACCGTCAGCCTCGGCAGCCGCTTCCCGATTGCCCGTTCGATATCCGCCAGATCGTTCTGCTCGTCTGGCGCGAAGAAGGTGTACGCATCTCCCGTGGCCTCGGCCCGGGCCGTACGGCCCACACGGTGGATGTAGTCTTCGGGAACGTTCGGGACGTCGAAGTTGATCACGTGACTCAGGGCTTCTACATCGATTCCGCGAGCCGCGATATCGGTGGCCACAAGAACGCGTAAACGCCCTTCCTTGAAGGCTGCGAGCGCCGCGGTTCTTTGCGGCTGGGAACGATTGCCGTGAATCCGGTCACACGGCACGCCGTGCCTCATGAGGAACTCCGCGAGCCGGTTGCAACGGTGTTTCGTCCTGGTGAAAACCAGCACGTTCTTGATGCCGTTCCGGGAGAGGAGTGTGAGAAGAAGTTGCGACTTCAGCTCCTGAGCCACGGGGAAGACGGCCTGGGTCACCCCGGTAGCCGGAGCGGCCTGCCGTTCGACATTGACCGTGACGGGATCAAGAAGCATTTCCTTGGCAAGAGCCGCGATCGGGGGCGGCATGGTGGCCGAGAAGAAGAGGGTCTGCCGTTTGGGGGGCAAGTGCCGCAACACGCGGCGGATATCGGGCAGAAAGCCCATGTCGAGCATGCGGTCAGCCTCGTCGAGGATCAGCACATCGAGGCCATCGAGCCGTGCGTAGGGAAACCGGAAGTGGTCGAGCAGCCGGCCAGGAGTCGCGATGAGGACATCAACGCCCGACTGAAAGGCTGCTTGCTGGGGACGCATGTTCACGCCACCGAAGATGGCGGCTCCCCGGATCTTTGTGTGGGCCGCCAATTGCTGAAGATGTTCCAGAATCTGCGCGGCCAATTCGCGCGTCGGGGTGAGGACGAGCACTCTCGTCACTCCGCGGGGCTTTTTCGCCAGCCGGTCCAGCACCGGCAAAAGGAAGGCTGCCGTCTTTCCGCTGCCGGTCATGGCACATGCGAGCAGATCGCGGCCCTCGCGGGCAGGCGGAATGGCGTCCTTCTGAATTGGGGTGGGAGCGTCGAAACCGAGATCCTTGATGCCGCGAAGAAGCGCGGCATCGAGTCCAAAGGAAGAAAAGGGCATTGGTTGGTATTTCTCTCTATCGTGCCATCCGCCTTCTTGTTCGGGCGCGGCACTCTTTCTTTGACTTCAAGCCTGAAAGGCTGAGTCAAAACGATAAGGGTAGCACAGGTTCAGGCTCGATGGGCAACCCCACTCCTCTGGCGAGCCGCCGCCAAGCGGCTCGCACGATCGGCGAGGCGAATGGGGAATGCTGTGCCCAGCGTCCTCAGTTCACCGGAGCAGGCGCCGCGGGAGCGGGAGCAGGAGCGACGGGAACCTCCTCGATGTAGAACGAGATCTTGTAATCTTCCTCGAGGTTCGATCCGGAGAGAGGAATGGGAACTTCCTGCCCATCCAGAACCTTGGCCACGGAAGAGTCTGATTCCTTGATCTTGTCTTTTTTCTTGATGCGCCACGCAAAGGCAACGTAGTAGGTTGGAGGCGGAGGACCCGAGTCCGTCACGACGGCACACGCAACCTCGATTTCCGTGGCCCCTTCAACGAAAGAAAACGTCGAGGTCTTATCAGTGGCATAGAAGTTCCGGGTGAATTCCATCTGGGGCAGTGAGACCTTGAGAAGACCCTTGATTTTCTGGGGCTTGCGGCCCGTAGGCTCCGCCGTTGCCGGAGACATCCGGAGGAAGCTGTCGTCAGTCGCGGTCTTGAAAATCCCGTCGGCCTCGAGCCAAGCGATCCGTCCAGGAACCTTGGGAAGCGGGTCAAAAAGCCGAATCACCTCGACCCTCTGCCCCCCTGTCGTCGTGACGACGGTGAACTGGTCCTTCTTCAACGACTCGACAATCGATGCCGGCTGAGCGGCGCCCATGCCGGGCAGAACCAACGAGCCCGCGAAAAGGAAAGCAATGCACGGAACAGACTTACGAGCCGCTCCGAAGCCTCGAAAGTTCATGCGGATCCCCCCGTAAAAGGATATCGCACATGAGCGCGTAACACCCAAAAAACTCAGGCCGTCTTCTGGTCTCTCAGAACGTCTTCTGGTCTCTCAGAACGTCTTCTGGTCTCTCAGAACGTCTTCTGGTCTCTCAGAATCTGCCCGTCAACGATCTCGATCACGCGGTCACACCGGTCGGCAATTCGCGAGTCGTGCGTGACGATCAAGAACGCCACCCCCCGCTCGCGATTGAACCGGCGCATCAACGCAAAGACCTGGTCGCCGGTCCCGGTGTCGAGCGCCCCCGTCGGCTCGTCAGCCAGAACCAGCGGCGGTCCCATAGCAAGCGCACGGGCAATGGCCACCCGTTGCTGCTGCCCCCCGGAGAGATCGGTCGCACGGTTCCCGAGCCGCTCTTCCATACCGATCGCCGTCAGGAGTTGCCGCGCCCTCTCGCGCATTCCCCGGACTTCCTTCCCCCCAATAGCCATCATGGGGAGCAGGACGTTCTCCAGAGCCGTGAACTCCGGTAAGAGGTGGTGAAACTGGAAGATGAACCCCAGCTTCTCGCCTCGAAACAGGGTCCGCTCGTTATCCCCAAGTCTCTCGACGTCACACCCGTCGAGCAAGATGGTTCCCTCTGTCGCCTTGTCCAGAAGCCCGATCAGGTGAAGCAGCGTGCTCTTCCCGGAACCCGAAGGCCCCATCAGCGCGGCAAACTCCCCCGCGTAGAGGGACAGGTTAATTCCGTGCAAGACCTCTGTCCTGGCCAGCCCCTCGCCGTACGACTTTCTAACCCCCTGAAGGACGAGAAGTGGGGGCTTAGCCATAGCGGATGACTTCCGCGGGGTCGAGGCGTGCGGCTCGCCGTGCCGGGATGACGGCAGCCAGGAGACCCGTAACCGTTGCAACCGAAAGTGAACGCGCGAAGAGAAACAGGGTGAGATTGACCGGGAACGTGGGAGACCCGTCCGGGTTCGTTGCCAGACTTGCGAAAAAGTAAGACAGCCCCGAACCGAGGAGAATCCCGAAAAGGGAACCTGTCAGCCCCAAAACGGCCCCCTGCAACAAGAAGATCTGAAGAATCCTGCGAGTCGGTGTTCCCATGGCCTTGAGAATCCCGATCTCTCTCGATTTCTGAACGACCGAAACCACGAGAACGCTGGTAATGCCCAGGGCGACCGCGATCACGACAAAGACCTGAATCATCACACTCGAGCTGCTTTGAGATCTGAGGCCGATCAGAAGCTGCGTGTTGAGCTTCATCCAGCTTTCTGCCTTCAACCCCAGTTGCCCAGAGAGTTGGGCGGCGGCGTCCTCCGCATCGAAGATCTCCTGCACCCTGATCTCGATACTCGAGACGCCCCCCGCCAGATCGAGAAGTGTCTGCGCCGCCCGCAGGGGGATGAAAACCCAGCGTTCATTGAGATCCTTGTTTCCCACGTCGAAGATGCCACGGATGAGAAACACCTCGGCGCGCCCATCTGCTGTCGCGAGGCGGAGTTTGTCGCCCGTATCAAGGCCGAGATTCCGGGCGAGTTCCGTGCCGATGATGGCCTCGTCCCCTGTGATCTCGAAGACCCCGCTGACCATGCGCGGTCTCATATCGATAATCGAGACATATCGCGCAGGCTCGATTCCGCGAATGGCAACGGACTTATTCGCGTTGCCGCGAATGGCGAAGGCCGCGCCGGAAACCAGCGGAGCCGCGGCCACCACGCGAGGGGTCTTCTCCACCGTCTCGAGAACCTGTTGCCAGCCAAGGATGGAACGCAGCCGCTGCGGCGGATTCTCGAGCCTGGGCAGCACGCGCTCTGAGTCCTGTGCCTTCCGCATGGGTCTTACGGCATCGTCTTCCATCCGGAGAATCACATGTGGCTGCGTGCCCAGCGTGCGCTCGATAAGCGAATCCTGCAGTCCCGTGATGAGCGCCGAGAGAAAGACGATCACCCCCACACCCACACCAACGCCCAGGAGAATCAGAATGGTCTGCGCTCTCCCTTCGCGCAAGAAACGCATCGCCACGACCCACGCGAACGGCATTCTCAACTCCGTAGAGGCCTGACCCGCATGCCCGGCTGCACTTTTGGCTTGCCGGGTTCAAGCACGAGATCACCCTCGGCCAAGCCCTCGATCACCTCCGCGTGGCTCTGGCTGCGAACCCCCAGAACGAGGTGCCGCTTCATGGCCCGCCCCTTTTCGACGGTGAGCACCCACGGATTCTTGGCGAGATCACGGATCACGCTCAACGGGATGACAAAGGCCTGCGGTTTCCGGCCAGTCTCGATCTCGACCGATAGCGTCATGTCTGGCTTGAGAAAAGAGGGTGGATTTGGCGCGGAGAGTTTCACATCCACCGTGCCGCGATTGAGATCCACGGAAGGTGAGATGTAAAAGACGCGGGCCTCGAACGGGTCCCCCGGAAAGGCGTCTGCCGAAGCCAGGGCCTTCTGCCCCGTCTTCAGAACCCTCAGGTTTTTCTCGTCTGGCTGCGCCAGCAATTGGATCTCCCTTTCGAGAGCCATCGTCAAGAGAGTCCGGCCTGGCTGTACCACGTCGCCTGGTTCCACGGAACGCGTCAAGATACGGCCCGGGGCGGGAGCAATCACCCGGCAACGGGCAAGCTTCACCCGAGCCAACTCGTAAGCAGACCGGGCTGCCTCGAGATTCGCCTCCGCGGCTTTCTCCTCGATCCCGCCGGGCGCATAACTTCTGACCTCGACTTCTGCCGCGGCGAGGCGGCTCTGTGCTAGGTCGAATTCGAGCGTTGCATCCTCGAGGTCCGAGCTGGATACGAGTTCTTGCCGGTGAAGGGACCGCAGGCGCTCGACCTTCCGTCTGGCTTTTTCGAGGGTGGCCCGAGCCTGCTCCAGGGATTCCCTCTTGAGTCTGGAAAGCACCTGGGAAAGTTCAGCCCGTTTCGTTTCAGCCTGTCGCAGCTCCGCGGCGGCCTTCTCGAACGCTGCCTGGGCCTCCTCCTCATTGAGCTGGATCAGAGGCTCCCCCTGTGCAACGGAAGCCCCTTCCTCAACCAGAACCTGCCGAACGGTGCCCGTGACTTCCGTTCCGAGGGACGCGCGGGATGGGGCCAGAACACGCCCATTCACGACCAGGGTTTCAACCAAGTCCTGTCTCACCACGGGGACCGCGGGTACTCTGGGCCCAAGAAAGAACCCGATGAGCCGAGCCAGAAGGAAAACCGCGAGCATGAAACCCGCAAGTCGAACGGCGACACGGCGAGTCAACAAACGAGACCAGTTTCCAGTGATCAGGGGTGGCATTCGTTATCAGAAATGAGAAGAGCCGGGCATTCTTCCGTCCGGCTCCCGCCAAGAGGACTTCTTCCGATTCCATTCCAAGATGAGGTGAATTCCACTTTCTCCCCTCGCTCCGGTGACGGGGAGAGGGGGGCCGTGAGGCCGGGAGAGGGGTCTTCCCTGGGCGCCAGTCTCATCTTGATAACGGATTGGATTTAGTAGAGCTTCAACCCGAATGTCGCGGTCAAAAAGACGGCCATCTGGGCACGGGTTACGGGACTGTTCGGGCAGTAGTTACCGCCGCCACAACCGCCGGTGATGCCCTCGGCCGCCAGGGCCTCGATGAAATCCCCGGCCCAGTGGTCGATGGGCACGTCATTGAAGACCGTGCCCGTCGAAAGCGGAGGGACCCAGCCGGCGCCGTGTTCACCCATGAGCAAGAAGACGGACATCTCCGCCCGTGTAATCGGGTTGTTGGGGCAGTAGTTCCCGCCGCCGCAGCCGCTCGTGACTCCTTCCGCGTGGAGCGCTTCGATGAAATCCCCGGCCCAGAAATCGACGGGTACATCCAGGAAGACGTTCCCGGTCGACGGAGCCGGAGTCCAGCCCTTCCCGTGTTTTGCAGCCAGGAGAAGTACTGCCATCTCCGCCCGCGTCAAGGGAAGCTCCGGACAATAATCCGTCGCGCTGCAACCGGCCGTGACGTTGTTGTGCAAGATAGTCTCGACGAACTTGTAGGCCCAGTGCGTCCGCGGAACATCGGCAAACGAATCACCCATGTGGAGCGTCCACGTCTTGGAAGTACCTGTTGAGAGGGTCTCGGTCACGGTTGCATCCCAGTGCCGTGCCGGACGGGCCGCGGGAACCGAGAGGGCTGCCTCGAAGCAGTTTCCGAGAGCATCCCAACAGTTGCCAGTGACGCCCGCCGCGACGGTTCCATAACTTGCGGCAGCATCCGCCAGCGTGTACGTCGGCCCGGCCGGTCCCCCAAAGGCCGAAGCGGTGGCCGAGAGCGTGGCGGGGCCTCCACTGGGGTTTTGCCACGACGGATTCAAGACGACTTGCTCGCCGGGCTCGAACACCCCGTTCAAGTTGGAACCCGCACCGCTACTGGCATGCGTATCCACATCAAGGTTCACGGGCTGCGCGGCCACGACGGGGGTCGTCACGCTGGCGGAGTTATTCCCGAGGTTGGAATCGCCCACGCCGCCAGTCACGGTTGCTGAATTGGTCATCGAACCCGAGGCGGGCGCCGTGACGGTGATATTGATCATCGACGACGTCCCGCTATTGACGGTTCCGAGAGCGCAGGTCACGGTTCCCGAGGAGTGCGAACAGCCCGAGGATGCCGAAGCGAACACGGAGTTCGATGGAAGGGTATCGGTGAGAGTCACGGCCCCCGCCGCGGCCGGTCCCAGGTTCCCGGCCGTGAGGGTATACGTGAACGGGGCTCCCGCCAGTGCGGGCGTAAACGCTCCCGTCTTCGTCAGCCAGACATCCGAGGTGCTCCCGGCCGTCGTCGTGACGAAAACCTGGTTGTTTCCGGTGTTGTAGTCATACAAGGATCCGGTGATGGAGCCCGACGTTGTGAACGAGCCGCCGCCATTCACCGTCGTGACAATGCTGTGTTCCGGAAACGTCCCCTTGACGATGGAGCCGAAGGAACACGTCACCGTACCCGCGTTGTGCGTGCAACCAGGCGTCGTCGAGACAAAAGTCACCTGCGGCGACAGGATGACCGTGGCTACAACATTCGTTGCCGTGACGATTCCCGTGTTGCTCGCGAAGACACGATAGGTAAGCTGGCTACCCTCCGCAACGGGGTCGGGCGTGTCCGTGATCTGTATGGCAACGTCCACCATGCTGACGGAGGCGAGCGCGTCGATGCGGCCCCAGCCAAACGTGTTGTTGGGTATTTGTGTTCCGGGAATGCCGCCGCAGGTCTGAGCACTCGTTCGCGGCACAGCCGACTGCATGATGCGGTCTTCCACGAGGCCGACTTGTCCTTTCCAGCCCGGCATGGCGGAGAGAAGGAGAGCCACGTGGCCGGCCACGTGGGGTCCCGCCATGGAGGTTCCGCTCATCGTCCCGTACCCGCTCCCGGGCACGCTCGACCGGATGCTGGAACCGGGCGCCGAGACGTCTGGCTTCATCCTGCCTGAGCCGTCGAGTGTTACCGGGCCGCGGCTCGAGAACGAGGAGATGGAATCCGAGGAGTCGGTGGACCCGACACTGAAAGACGAATCGTAAATCGCGGGAGGATCATTGACGGTGCTACAGCTTGACCCCGCGTTCCCGGCCGACACCACGACGACGATTCCCGCCGCGCGGGTGTTGTCGACGACGGTCTTGAGAACAAGAGGATCCGTGCACCCTTCACTCACTGGGCAGCCCCAGGAGTTGTTGATGACGTGGGGCGCTTTTGTGGGATCGGGATTCTGGCCCGCGAGGTTCGTCGGGGCGACAAACCACTGGAAGCACTCTGAATAGCTGGCCGGGGTGCCGTTGCCCTGATTCATGTTCCGGCAGCCGATCCACTTGGCCTGAGGCGCCATGCCTATCTGATTTCCGGCCCCGTCGTCGCCCACCATCGTTCCCATCGTGTGGGTCCCGTGCTCGTCATCGTCACAAGGAACCTGAGAGTTGGCCCCGCAGACACCGCCACCCGAGTGGATGGCGTCGTGCCAGTTGTAGTTGTGGTTTGCCGACGAGCCGCTCCACCCGCGGTACTTTGATTTCAGAGCAGGGTGATCCCACTGGTACCCCGTGTCCTGGCCGGCAATCACAACACCCGAGCCCTTGAAACCAAGAGACCAGACGTTTGGGGCGCCGGTCTTCGTGATCCCCCACTCGATCGCGGATGGAGCATCAAATTCCGAACGGGGCTCTTTCGGGAGCGTCTTGATCCGAACACTCGGGTTCGCGGAAACGCGTAATACATCCGGACGCTCGGCCATCGCCTGAACGGCGCTCCGGGAGCCCCGAACCCAAATCATGTTGGCAATCCAGTAGGGCCTGGCCTCCACGCCAAGCTCTTTGAGGGCGTCGAGAACCGGACCCTGCGTGCGGGCAGCAACATCCGTCAGTGTCCGGAACACGTACTCGCCCTTCGCTTCCTTCGAGGTCATGTACCCGGCTGCATGGACGGAGGCCTGTTCTTTCAAGAAGACGAGAAACTCTGTCTTCTCCTCTTCACCGGCGGTGGAAAGAACCCACGGATCAACCTTGGCCGTCCACGAGCCCTCCACGGCCACGACCCGGGAGGCCCCGCCCGATGCCAGCGATGCCAGCACCATCAAGAGCACCGCTCTTCTTATGGATTTCTTCATCTTTCCCTCCAGTGAGCTGCGCAGAGTCATCGCGCTGGCCGAGTATAGCCGCTCTCCCTCTTCAAGAAACGGCAGCGGCCCGGGGTCGCCCCCGGGCCGCGCTTTTTCAGGAAAGGTTGTCAGGCGTTATCAGAGAGTTCCTGGGACTCAATTCGCCGGGACGTACGGAATGTCAAAGGCGACAACGAGCCAGACAGCCAGTTGGGCCCTGGTGATGTTGAGTTCCGGACAGAACACGCCCTGGCCACAGCCAGCCGTGATTCCGGCGTTGTAGATCGCCTCAATGAAGCCCTCGGCCCAGTGGCCGGTGGCATCCGAGAAGACGTGCACGGGAGGATTAACCGGCGGAAGACCAGCCCCCGCCCCCACGAAGACAGACATCTGCGCCCGGGTCACGAGGTCAGCCGGGCAGTAGTACCGTTCGCCGCCCAAACCGAGCCGGCAACCGGCAACGATGCCATCACGGTAGAGCTGCTCGACGTAGTCCGCTGTCCGGTCTGTGGCTGTGATGGGGACGTCGACGAAGATTCCGGTGGCCGCCGGGGGAACGTAGTTTGGACCGTACATGGAACGCACCATGAAGACGGCCATTTCCGCGCGGTTCACGGGGTTGTCGGGGCAGAAGTTGAGAGATCCACACCCATCGATGACTTGGGCGCCGGCCAGCGCGTGGATGAAGGGTTCAGCCCAGTAGTTCTCCGGGACATCAGCGTAAGAGATCGTGAAGTTGATGGGGATGTCTTTCGCGGGGAACGGATCGATTCCGTTCACGCGAAGGGTCGCCTGGTGGAGTCCGGGCCACAGTCCCGCCGTCTGGAAGCTCAGCGTGATGGGCTGGTTGGCTCTCACCGGAATCGTGCCGGTCTTGGGGTTCTCATCGAGCCAGGCGACATCGGCAAAGGAGTCGAACCCAGCCTCACCGGAGGGAAGAACAAGAACTTCGCGCGTGGCCTGATTGATGGCGTAGAGGTTTCCGGCAAGATCCGCCTCGAGTCCAGCTTGCGCATGGGGGGCCATGCCAGTGATCTTGAAGGAGCGAATCACCGAATAGTTGTCCACGCTGACGACGTAAAGGTCAGCGTCGGCGGCGCTGTTCGTGAGCACGAAGAGGTGACGGGTGGCCGGGTTGTAGGCCAGGCCCGCGACATCGAGCCCCACGTTGGCGGTTTCGAGAATCGCGCCCTTGCGGTTGAACCGGCGGATCTGGCCATCGTTCCATGAGCCAGCGAGGAACGTATCGGTCACCGGATCAAACGCAAGGCCATGGTAGTTCGTTCCGAACGCCGGGCAGATCTTGTTGCCAGTCACGCTCCTTGACACCGGGTCCATTTCATGGACGCACCGGTCGCCGCCCACGTTCATTTGCCAGAACTTGTTGTTGCGGGCATCGAATGCCATGTCCGCGCCCCACTCTGGCAGCGGCCACGAAGAGGCCGTGTTCTGTGTGCCATCCAGGCGCGCGCCAGAAAGCGTGAAGGAGTAACTAACGTTGTTCTCGTCGCCAATCTGGATCGTGGACCTCAGAGTGTTGACGGCGATGCCATAGGGCAAGGCGAGGCTCGTCTGGAAGCCGAGTCCAGCCACCGGATCGAGAGGTTTCACGGCCAGAGACGGCCGCGTGTGCTCCGGGACCGCCTTTGAGTCACGCCTGTCAGTGTCCTTCTCGGCCACCTGCCAGATCGGACCAAGGCCCGGAATCGTGGCGCGCGGCCAGATCGGCGCACTTTCGAGTTCAACCAACTGGAAGTTGAGGGGGAAGGTGCTCTCGTTCGTGAGGTTCAGAACCATCTCACCCGTTGTTTCCGAGACCGGAAGACGCATGGTCACCGGGGAGGGATCAACCGCCAGACGGCCCACGACGGTAGAGACGGATCCGCTGTTGTTCCCCGCCACGGGGTCTGACTCCACCCCGGTCACGCTGCCAGATGTCGAATAGACGCTCGGCACCGCGGCCGTGAGGGGGAGAACCGCGTCAAAGGAGGCATTCTTGGCGAGCGAACCGATCGTGCACGTGATGGTGAGACCAGCCGCGGCGCATCCCGGAGTCAGCGCTCCGAGGACGGCTCCGTCCGGAATCGCCAGGACGAGCTTCACGCCCGTTGCCGTGGACTCGCCAAGGTTGGTCACTTTTGCAGAATGCGTAAACGCGGTACCCGGCGCTGCCGTCGCCACATTGGTGCTCATGACCAGCGAGAGGTCGGCAAAAGCCATGACCACTGTTTGCGTAATAGCGGTGTTATTTGCCGCAACAGGATCAGGGATGGGAGAGGAGACGCTTGCCGTGTTTGTCAGGGTGGTGCCGGAAACGGGAGCTGTCACGATGATCGTGATGTCTGGGGCTGGCCCCACGGCGAGCGACGGCCGCGTACACGTCACGATACCCGCGGCGTGGACGCACGCCCAGCCAGTGCCCGTGGCGGAAACGAATGTCGCGTTCAGCGGGAGAGTATCGGTCACGGTCACGTTGTACGCCGGTGCGCTTCCGTTGTTGGAGATACCCAGCGTGTAAGTGAGTGGCCCTCCCAGAACAACCGGATCCGGAATGTCGACCTTTGTGATCGCCAGGTCCGCTGCATCCGCGTCGTCTGGCACGCCATTGGCATTGCCATCCGTCATCAAATAGAGGACGAGACCGTCGTGATCCGAACCACGCAGGGTGCTGGTTGGATCATTCAGCAGGTTCTCGGCGGCATCCGAGTTTCCACGCCCGAACTGCATGCCGCGAACCCAGGGATTCGTAGCCTGAGTCGTCAGGGCGTGGTCGATGGACTGGCTCGTTCCATCAAACACGTAGGAGTAACGTTCGGCAGCCGGCACGTTGACCGTCTGCTTCGTCATGACGGGATTCGTGATGTTGGCGGCCCAGAGGAGGTTGTCAGCCTGGACGGCATCTCCGGCGATCTGGCCGATCACATCGACGTAACCGTCGGTGAACTCGTAAGCGTTGTAGTCGCCCACGAGGACGAGCGGTGTCGCGGGTTTTGTGGTCTGGAAGTCCTGGACGAGTTGAGCGATATCCTGAGCTTGCAGGAGCCTCTTCTGGCGGACGGTCGCGTCTGTCTCCACGTCGATGAACGACCGTGTGTGGTTGACCATGACCGCGAAGTGGAAGGGAGCCCCGTTGCCCGTGAAATCGGCCTCCAGCAAGAGAGGCGGCCGGTCGTGCAACACGCCGCCACCAAAAGTCTTGTCAGCGAAGAACTGGGTGATGACGACGTTCGTGACGGTGTTTTTGACCAGGAAAGCAACGTCAATTCCAGATCTTTCCACGGGTCCGAAATGAACGGTGTAGGTGAGAGCCGGGTCATCCGCGTGGATCCGGTCCGCAAGTCCCTGAAGCGAAACGGCGTTCTGGATTTCAGCGATGCCGAGAACATCGGGTGCGTTGAGCACGTTTCTGATGTAGTTCGAGTGTTTGTAAAGCTGTCCCGCGTAGGTTCCCGACGTGGAGTTGAAGTTGAGGAGGTTCAACGATCCGACGGTCAATTCGAGCGGAGTTCTCGCGCGAACGGGTCGCGGCAATTGGGGAGCCGTTCCGAACGAGATTTCGGTGGGCCAGATTTCCCAGCCGCTGAACTCGTACCCCAGGATGCCAGTACCACTGAAGGGGGTTCCGGAAGGCACGACTGAATTAGCAAGACCGAGGCGGTTTGGATCCAGTTCGAACACCTCGGGGTTGCCGTCCCAGATGGGAAGGCCAGGGAGCCCCGGATACGCGATTCCGGGAGTCCGGAACGGGCGGCCGGGCGAGGCCACGGCGAACATCTCGGCAAACGGATCACTACTGAAGTACTGGTTCGGTCCGGCAATCAGTCCGCTCGCGATGTGAATGCGCATGGATTCCCAGCACTCGTACTGGATGGCGCAAGCGGGCGGCGGCGGATTTACCGGATCTGGATCTGGCACGCTCGCGGTGAACTCGACCGGGGCCGGTAACGCTGCCCCCGAACCGGTGACGGTCACGACAGGCTGGCTAATCTCCGTGAAGTTGAAATACTCCTTCACCTCACCAGAGACATTCACGATGTCGCCCACGGCAACCGCCGGAGCAGAACCCGTAAACACGAAAACGGCATTGGAGGTATTGACGTCCGCATCCGCCCGGGCATCGGGTGTCTGAATGACGAAGCCATCAGAGGCGACGGCCGTCACGACGTTCTGATTCGTGATGATGTACTGCCCGGAGAGCGGAGAAACCGCACCGGGGCCCTGAATGCCATAGATTTCGGTCACGATGGGAGTAATCGTGCAACCGGGGAATGGAAGGCCCGTCAGGAGTTTGCCCGGCGAGTAGCGTGCGCCGCCCGCGCCAGGCGCCGCCGTGTGCTTCACGAAGGGCCCGGTGATGTCCGGACTGCGAGTCAGGGACTGGTTGTCCCCTCCTTCGGCTCCGTAGGTGTACGTCACGACGGTGACCGGACCAACCTTCACGGTGACGGTGTCCCCGCCATTATTCAGGCCAAGGCCCGTGGCACCAGTCGAGGCCGTCTGAACGGCCATGCCGCCAAACGCGCCGGCCGGAGTCCCGCCGCCGAAAACGACGATTCCACAGTTATTCGCGATGACGGTGCCAGAGGGGAAAACGTGCCGGACTCCAAAAGCATCGGAGAGCGTCCAGCCAGACATATCCACCGGCCCGCCAGACGTGTTCACGAGTTCCACGAACTCATCCTGTGTGAAATCCACGATGCCGTCGTTGTTGGCATCCCCCGACGACGTGTCGGGATCGGTGTGGAGTTCGTTGATGACGATCGAGGGCATGGGATCGTCGTTGAGAATCGTGCACGTCCCGGTCAGCGTTCCCCCGAAGGCGTTGTTCAAGTTGCTCAGAATCACGCTGAAGGTTTCGTCGGCCTCGAACTTCGTGTCGCCAAACACCGTGAAGGTGAGAGGAATGGAGGTTTCGCCAGCTGGAATTACGATCTGGGCAGCTCCGGGAACGCCGATGTAGTCGTTGTCGGCAACAGTGGCGGTTCCGTTGGCGGTGACCACGTCAAAACTCACACCTCCCGGAGGAGCAGGCCCCGAGAGAGAGGCCGTGAACACAACGGTGACGACTCCGCTGTTTCCTTCCAGGATCGAGACATTATTAACGGACAACTGCGGCACCGTGAAATCGTCGTTCAGGATGGTGCCGGCACCCTGAGCCTTGTCCACGGTGACGCCAGGGGTTACGTTAGAGACATTGACATAGAAGACCTCATCGGCCTCGATGGTTGCGTCCCCGTTGACGACGACTTGGAAGAGGTAGGGGGAACTCGATGTGGCGGTTCTTCCCGTCTCGGACTTGGCCACATAGTCGGTTCCGGCCAGAGCCGTTCCGTTCGCCGTGGCGATATCGAAAGTGGCCGAACCTGAAGTGACCGATACCTGAAACTCGAAAACGGTTGTTCCGCTGTTGCCTTCAACGGCCGATACGTCGTTGATGGAAAGGTGTGGCGTCGCGACGGTGCCGTTGGGGGTGATGGAGAGGTCATCGACGCCGAGACCATGGTCGTTAAAGGCGTCGTTTATGTCCACCCAGCGGAACCAGATTTCCTGGCCGGGTGCAACGGCCTCGGTGAGGGTTGCGGTGAGGGCCACTCTGTTTGCCGGGTCGTTCCCGATGAGCGCACCAGCCGTCGATGTCGCGATCGGCCCGGTGAAGTCGAGCGCGTTGAAATCCGTCCAGGTGCCTTCCTTGATCGAGCTTGGCGTGCCTACGAAGTACTGGAAGTCGAGCTTCTGCGGTGTTGTGTTTCCGCCGTTCCTCCACTGTTCTCCCGTGTAAGCAATGGAGAAGGAGGTGATGGGGGAACCCGAATTGTTGACGAGGGCAACACCGTAGTAAAGCGTGACAGGGGTCCCGGAAGAGACCGAACCGAGCGCCCGCTCCGTCGAACCTGTCGCGCCGTACGAGTAGAGAGCGCCCGAGTTGGAGCCCCCGTTGTCGGCGCGGTACGTCGAAAGAGTCCCACTTTGCTGGGCGGCGTACCATCCCGGGAGCGTCGACCCGTTCGTCCAGGCGTTGGACGTTCCCGTGTTAGCCAGCGCGTCGAAGTTCTGCGTAATCGGTGTTCCCAGACTGGTTATCGGGACCTGGGAAAGGCCTGGCAGAGCCAGAAGCAAAACTGGAAGTGCCATCACCAAAGCGAACCGCGGGTGTCTCATTCCTTAACCTCCCGGTTTGGCTGCCCTGCCTTCTGGCCAGGGCTCGCCCACCCTGGCATCAACCTAACAGCAGCTTGTTAAGAGGGTGTGACGAGCAACGACCTTTGGCTGGAAAAGCCATAGCTAGTTGATGTTATAGCTCAGAAATGGGAGGCCCGGGAAAGCAAAACGCAGGGCCGCTCCGGCGTCCTCACAACGTGAAATACTCTCTTCTGGACGCGAAGGAGGCGTTATGCGGCGATTTCGGTTTCTTCTTCCATTTTTCTGGCTTTTCGTGGCTTTGCCCGGGTTCGCAGCCTCCCCGGCCGCTCCCTTCACCCCCATTAGCGAGGAGGCGGCTCGAGCCAGAGGAGGAGGTGAGAAGTGCGTGAACTCCGTTTCGTACCGCCTTTTCGAAACTGACATCGCACGCCTGCGGGATCTGTTGCAACTGGCTCCGCTCGAGGGCCGGCAAGAACCCCGGCCCACCTTTCTGGTGCCCCTGCCTGATGGAAACCTGGCACCCTTTGCGGTTCACGAGGTACGCATCATGGCCGGCCCGCTGGCCCTTCGGTTTCCAGAAATCAGGACTTACCGCGGGCAAGGCCTGGACGACCCCGCTTCGCTTCTGATTTGTGACATCACCCCCTCCGGTTTCCACGGAATGATTCTGAACTCGAAGGGAACCATCTACATCGACCCCTTCTTCAAGGACGATCCTCGCTTTGTTTCTAGCTCGTACAAACGCGACCTGAGACGCGCGGGGAACCGTCCGCCCTTCTTCTGCGAGGCGAACGATCTGGGCCCCTCGCAAGAGGAATCGCTGACCCTTTTCGAGGAACCGCGCACTCCCTCTGGCGCCACACTGCGTACCTACCGGCTCGCCCTCGCCGGAACCGGGGAATACACCACAGCGGTTTGCGCTCCGAATCCCGCGGCTGTTGCCTGCGGACTCGCGGCAATGGTGACGTCGATGAACCGCGTTAACGGCATCTACGAGCGCGAAGTGGCGATCCGGATGGTCCTCATTTCGAGCAACGACCGGATCATCTACACGGACGGCACCGCGGATCCGTACACGAACGGCAGCGGCTCGGCCATGCTCGGCGAAAACCAGTCGAATCTCGATGCCGTTATCGGAACCGCCAACTACGACATCGGACACGTTTTTTCCACAGGCGGCGGCGGCGTGGCACAGCTTTCCGGCCCGTGCAACGCATCTCGAAAGGCGATGGGAGTTACGGGCTCTCAAAGCCCAACGGGCGACTCCTTCGACGTCGACTACGTCGCTCACGAAATGGGGCACCAGTTTGGCGGATACCACACGTTTAACGGGACAACGAGCAACTGCAACGGAAACCGCTCGTCCTCGGCCGCCTACGAGCCTGGTTCTGGGTCAACGATCATGGCTTACGCGGGGATCTGCGGGGCCGAAGATCTGCAACCTCACTCGGATGACTACTTCCACAGCAAGAGCTTCGACCAGATCGTGGCGTTTTCCACCGGCTCCGGAAACTCCTGCGCCGTTCAAACGGCGACCGGCAACGGGGCCCCGTCCGTGAACGCCGGAGGCACCTACACCGTTCCGAAACAGACTCCCTTCACGCTGATGGGCTCGGCCACCGACCTTCAGGGGGACGCCTTGACTTATTGCTGGGAGGAGTACGACCTTGGCACCGCCGCACCTCCCAACGACGATCTCGCGGCCGTCCGGCCCATCTTCCGCTCCTTCCTGCCCGTAACGTCCCCCTCGCGCACGTTTCCCCGGCTGGCGGACATCCTGTCGGGGACCGCCACGTTTGGCGAATCCATGTCCCAGAGAACCCGCACGATGGCGTTCCGCCTCAGCGCCCGGGATAACCGCTCCGGAGGCGGGGGCGTCGATTACGCATCGACAACTGTCAGCATCAATGCCAGCGCCGGTCCCTTCACGGTCACCCAGCCCTCCCTCGGCGCCTCCTGGCCCGGCCTCTCGCAGCAGACGGTTCAGTGGGATGTTGCCTCCACGAATCTCTCTCCCGTCAATTGCGCAAACGTCACGATCAGCCTCTCGACAGACGGCGGCAACTCCTTCCCGGCGACGCTTCTGGCGTCCACCCCGAACGACGGGAGCCAGGCCGTCACCGTCCCGAACACCGCGACAACGGCGGCCCGCGTCAAGGTAGCGTGTGTAAATAACATCTTCTTCGATATTTCGAACCCCAACTTCACCATCACGGCCTCGGCGTCCTTCAACTTGACCGTGGAGCGCACCGGATCCGGCTCTGGGTCCGTCACCTCCACTCCGGCCGGAATCTCGTGCCCCTCAACCTGCGCAGCCTCGTTCGCCCAGGGCCAGAATGTCGTTCTGCATGCTGCCGCCAACGCCGGTTCGACATTTACGGGCTGGAGTGGCGAGGGGTGCACCGGAACGGCCGACTGTTCCGTCCTGATGTCGCAAGCCAGGCTGGTTTCCGCGAATTTCGAACCCTGTGCTTCGCCTGCCGCGTTTACGCTGGAAAGCCCCGTGAACGGGGGCACGGCGCCGGCAACACCGGTGACGCTCACGTGGACGGCATCCTCCGGCGCGGCCTCCTACGACGTCTATTTCGGAACCACGTCTCCCCCGGCTCTTCTGACCACCGTTACCACAACGAGCGTCCAGGCAGCCGTGATGGGCGGAACAACTTATTACTGGCGCGTCGCGGCCAGGAACGCCTGCGCCACCGTCAGCGCCCCGGCAACGGGATCTTTCAGTTTCTCGGTTCCTTCCCCGCCTCTTTCCGCCCTGCAGCTTGCGTCCGTCGACGGACAGGGCGGCTCCGCCACGGTCTCCAACCTCAACGGGCTCTTCGAACCTGGAGAGACCGTCATGGTCTCGCCCTCGTGGATGAACTCCGGTCTCGTTCCCGCGGTTGTCTCTAGCCTCGCATCTGCCTTCACGGGCCCCGCTGGACCGGTTTACTCGCTCACGGATCCATCCGCCGCGTATGGAACGGTGCAGCCGGGCGCCACCGTCAACTGCTACACAACGACCGGGAACTGCATTCAGCTCGGTGTCTCTGTGCCGGCCGCACGCCCGGCGCTCCACTGGGACGCGTCGTTCACCGAGACGCTCGCGACGGGCGCCGTAAAGTCCTGGACGCTCCATATCGGAAACTCATTCACGGACGTCCCGCCGGCCTACTGGGCTTACCGCTTTGTCGAGACGATTCTCCATAACCGCGTGACCGCCGGGTGCAGCGCGACCACCTACTGCCCCGAGAACATGCTGACACGTGCGGAGATGGCCGTATTGCTCCTGGCCGCAAAGAATGGTCCCGGATGGGCTCCGCCACAGGCCAAGGGCACGGTCTTTGCCGATGTTCCGGCGAGCCACTGGGCCGCGGCCTTCATCGAACAACTCGCGGCGGACGGAATCACCAGTGGCTGCGGCGGCGGCAATTACTGTCCCGCTTCTCCGATGACACGGGCTCAGATGGCCGTCTTCCTGCTCGTTGCCAAACACGGCTCTTCCTGGACTCCACCCCCGGCGACCGGTACGGTCTTCAGTGATGTACCCGCGGGTTATTGGGCAGGAGCTTTCATCGAACAGCTGGCGGCGGAGGGAATCACCGGCGGGTGCGGGGGCGGGAACTTCTGTCCGGATAGCTCCGTTACCCGGGCCCAGATGGCCGTCTTTCTGACCACGACATTCAACCTGAAACTCTATTGATCCGGCCCCAGTTTCCTGACGGCTGTATGATGGCGGCTCCGAACGCATCTCCCCGGTGCGTTCCAGCCGCCACATCAGACTCGGAGGTCCCATGCCCCGTCACAGGCTGACCTGCTTCCTCTTCACAGCCTTCCTTCTCACAAGCTCCCTGGCACACGCCGCCGGGCCTTCCCTCTTCCGGATTCCGCGAATGGGAGATGGGGACCGGCGTGCGCTCCTCACGAAGGGAATCCCCCTCGTGATGGAAAATGAGCACTTTTTCCTTGCGATGGGAGACGAGACATCCATCCGTTCCACCGTGCGGGCCCTCGGCCGGGAAGCCGAGATCCTGGATGGAGACACGTCTGGCTTCGCCTATTTCGCGGCCCAGCTGCGCCCGGGAGCCGAAACCGCGGACATCGCTCTCTGCGCGGAGCCTATCTACGCCGCCGACTCATGGGTACTCGTCAGGAGTTCAGGAGACATGCCCCCCCTCTGCATGGAATCAGAGAAGTGGCTCCTGCGTCGTGTCGCGATGCGTCCGCTCGCTCTTCCGCAGACTCTCCCCGAGCCCTACGCGACCTGGCAGCAGAAGGGTGTTCCCCAGATTGACGTGAACCCTGTCGTCCAACTCATCGTGAACAACCTTTCCAACACCACGATTCAGAGCAACTGGGAAGCGATCGTCAACGTCGCGACGACGCGCTACTCCCGTTCCACGGGCTGCCAGACAGCCGCCCAGTCTGTATTTGATAAGTTCCAGGCGCTCGGACTCAATCCAGTTTTCCAGAACCACACCTCCGGTCACGCTCCCAACATCATCGGGACAATTACCGGCTACGCCCATCCGGAACAGGTGGTAATCGTGATCGGGCATCTCGATGACATGCCCTCTTCCGGCGCGGCTCCCGGCGCGGACGACAACGCCAGCGGCGCGGCCACCGTGACCTCCGTCGCTCAGGCCATGGCCGGATACACCTACGAGAAGACGATCAAATTTCTGGCTGTGACGGGCGAGGAACAGGGGCTCTACGGTTCGGAGTATTACGCGGCTCAGGCCGCATCCGCGGGTGAACAGATCGTGGCTGTCTTGAACGCGGACATGAACGGCTGGCAGGGAGACGGTCTTCCCGCAACCGGAGAGAACCTCGACGTGAACACCAACTCCACGTCGTCTTGGCTAGGACAACTGATGCAGCAGGCGGCAACGGCCTACGGAACCGGCTGCGTCATCAATTACTTCTCCTGCGCCTCGATGGTCTACAGCGACCACGCTCCCTTCTGGGATCACGGCTGGTCCGCCATCTGCGGAATCACCGATAACGAGGGTTCTTGCGGCCAGACGGGCTCCTACCCTTATTACCACACATCCAACGACACGCTGGCCAACTGCGGGGCTCCCGCCTTTTTCCACGGAACCGTCAAGGCCTATCTTGCAACGGCCGCTCACATTGCCGTCCCGCTCTGCGGCGGCGGCGCCTTCCCGCCTGTCCCGTCGAATGTCACGGCGGCCGGTGCGGGGGCCAACAAGATCACGGTGAGCTGGGCGTCTGGCGGCTCGGCCATCGAGTACGAAATCCTGCGCGGCCGGGGGAGTTGCTCCGCGCCGTACCAACTTGTGACCACCACCGCGTCTACTTCGTTTACCGACACGAACGTTTCGGGCGGTGTCACCTACGCCTATCGCGTGCGCGCCAAGCGCGGGACGTGCGTCACGGCTGAAAGCACCTGTGCCACTGCGTCCACCACCGGGGCTTGCCAGGAATACCCTGAGTTTGCCGGGGCGACGAGCGCGAGTAACGCTGCGCAGCCCGTCTGCACCGTAACGGTCTCGTGGAATGCGGCAGCACCGTTCTGTTCCGGCCCCGTCACGTACAACGTTTACCGCAGCACGGTCAGCCCATTCGTTCCAGGCCCTTCGAACCGCATTGCCACCGGAATCAGCGGCCTCTCCTACACAGACGCGAGCGGCCTCGTTTCCTCGACGCCCGTCCACTACATCGTCCGGGCCGTCGACTCGAGTAACGGAGCCGAAGACCAGAACACGGTCGTCCGGACGGCCAGCCCCACCGGCCCGATTGCCCTTGCCAACTGGACGGACGATGCCGGCGACACCGGAAGCGCATCGATGACGCTGGATTCTCCCTGGACCATTGACGCTTCAGGCGGCCAAGTGGGCGCCAAGACCTACAAGACCACGGCGACAAACAACGTTTGCGCCTCGCTCACTTCAGGGCAACTCCTGCTCGGCAGCAACTCGGTGCTGACGTTCTTTTCCAAGTGGTTCCTCGACATGAACGGCGGGGACAAGGGCCAGGTGGAAATCAGCACCGACGGCGGAGCGGCGTGGACGCGGCTCGAAATGGCGTATCCAACGTCCTCGAGCAAGACGGGTGATGCCTGCGCCTTCCCGGCCAATAAGAAGTACTTCTCTGGAATCAACCAAACCTGGAGCCAGTTCACGGTCCTTCTTTATGCCTACGAGGGCATGAATATCAAACTCCGCTTCCGCCTTTCGACCGATGCAACCTCATCGGGAGAGACGTGGTGGATCGATGGGATCTCCATCACGAATGTTCAGCTGCCGAGCGCATGCGGCTCTGGAACAGGCCCCGGCCTCCAGCCCCTCAGAATCGCAGTCGACGCCCAGTCCTATGCACCCGGAACCTCTAACGCTAACAAAGTCTTGGAGCCGGGAGAGCAGGTCCGGGTTTCCCCCAGCTGGCAGAACAGTTCGGCCGTGGCGATCTCGGCAACGGGGACCGTCAGCGGGTTGACGGGACCGGCGGGAGCCACCTACTCGCTTCTGGATGCGGCGGCGGCTTACGGGTCGATCGCGGCTGGCGGCAGCGCCACCGCAACGGCCGACTCTTACGCCATCGGTGTCAGCGATCCAGCGGTCCGGCCGGCCACGCACTGGGACGTGACCGTGACCGAGACGCTCTCCACGGGAGCCGTCAAGACATGGACACTCCACATCGGGAAGAGCTTCGCAGACGTTCCCAATACCCACTGGGCCTACGGGTTTGTGGAGACGATCTTCCACAACGGCATCACCGCTGGATGTGGGAGCGGGAACTACTGCCCAGCCTTGACGCTCACCAGAGCCGAGATGGCCGTTTTGCTTCTGATGGCCAAACACGGAACGGCCTACAAGCCGCCCCTTTCGACAGGCAACGTGTTTGCCGATGTCCCCATCGATTACTGGGCGGGGGACTTCATCGAGGCGATGGCGGCCGAGGGCATCACCTCAGGATGTGGCGGAGGAAATTTCTGTCCGGCAAGCCCGATCACGAGGGCCCAGATGGCCGTCTTCCTGCTCGTCGCCAAGCACGGGTCTTCCTGGACGCCACCCCCGGCGACCGGTACGGTCTTCGCGGATGTTCCCGCCGGTTACTGGGCTGGTGCTTTCATCGAAGCTCTCGCCGCCGAGGGAATCACAGGCGGGTGCGGCGGCGGCAACTACTGCCCGGAGGCTCCGGTCACGCGGGCCGAGATGGCCGTCTTCCTGACGGCCACCTTCAACCTTCAATAGGTTCCGTTGATCTGGCGGCGGCCCCCCTTGCCGTGGGCCGCCGCCAGATCTGTGACGCTTCCCCCTCGGATTTGCCAGCGGGACGCGCTAGTCTCGCAACACTTCTGAAAGGTCTTCCGGGCGAACACCACTACTTGATGCGGAGCATCTGGATAACGCCAGGAAGGCAGGGGGATAGGGATGAAACAGACCGTTCTTTTCTTGGTACTTGGATTGACACTGCTTGGTTCCCGAGCCGAAGCACAGGGTGGTGACCTGTCCTCCTGTCAATTCGTGCCGGTGATCGTGGACATCGAGGCACCGTCCACACGTTTCGAGACGGAACTCTCGTTTACCAATCCGAATGGCGAAGAGTTAGATCTCACGCTGCTCTACACGTCGGCTCTCGGCCCCACTGAAGGCTCGAAGGTCGGGTGGTTCCATTTGAGGGCCGAGGAACAGCTTCTCGTTCCACACGCCATGGATTTCCTGAGAGGACTGGGAATCGAGATTCCAGTCACCGGGCCCAACTCCTCGCAAGCCGGAACGCTTCTCGTGTGCGGCTCCATCCCGCTCCCCCTTCCGATTGGTGTCATGGCGCGTGTCGTCTCCGGAACGCGCTCTCCGCTCCCGGTGGGAAAGGCTGGTGTCTCGTTCCCGGCGGTTCCGGCCGGGCAAGGGTTCACCGGGCGTGCCTCCGTCTATGCGCTGCGGACGAGCAGCGCGGACCGCTCGAACGTGGCGATCTACAACCCGGGACCGGAACCAGTGAGTGTGAGTGTGACGCTGGTTTCGGGCGCGAGCGACCGGCGTGCCGTTCTCTCCGCGGCGACGGAGCTGGGTCCCTATGGGTGGAAGCAGTTCACGAATGTCTTCCTCGACACTCCGATCAATGAGGGGTTTGTTGTCGTTGAGCGGGTGTCCGAAACTGGCGTATTCGGAGCCTACGGCGTCGTCAACGACAACCTCACCAACGACGGCTCGTTCATTCCTGCTGTCCCATCCGATGACCCGAGGGACTCCTGGATCTTGCCAGTCGCGTTCGACAGCCCGTACTACAAGAGCGAACTGACGCTCGCAAACCCCGGCGACACCGATGCCCGCTTCATTCTTGACTACAACGAATCGGCCGCGCTTTCCCGGGACCGGTTGACGGCCATGGTCAATGTTCCCGCGCGCCGTCAGCTCATCTTTCCAAACGCATTCTCGCTCTTCACCTTCCCCGGGACGCCCGCTGGTCCGCGCACATCCGCCGGCACGCTCCGCATCCGCACCGCTCAAGAACCGATTCGCGGAGCCTGGGCGGGCGTTCGGGTGCTGACCCGGCAGGAATCTGGCCGGTTCGGGGTCTTCACACCCGCTCTGCCGAAGGAATCAGCAACCTCGGAGCAGGGGTTTATCTGGGGTCTGCGTGCGGATGGCGCTTCGCGTTCCAACGTTGCCGTCCTGAACGCCGGGGGACCAGACACCGGCATCGTAGTGCTTCAGCTGCAGGCATTTGACGGGAACCGGGGGGTACCTGTAGGCGAACCGCTCGAGGTTAGTCTGGGCCCGGGCGAATGGGCGCAGCCGGACGGGTTTTTCCTGAACGCGGGTATTGAGAACGGTTACGTGCGCGTCACCCGGGCAGCGGGAGTGGCCCCCTGGTCGGCCTATGGTGTCATCAACGACGGCAGTGTTCCAGGAAGAGGAACGGGCGACGGAAGCTTCGTTCCCATCGTTTTTGGCGGTGATCCGTTGCCCCTCCCGGAGGGCGTCTGGGGCGCGGTTGGGATCGGGATGTGGCCTGGCGGCAACGGGGTCCGGATGGAGGGTGACTGCTCGCACGGGATGATCGAGGGGCGCGTCTTCCTCGATCCGCTGGGCCGCTTCAACGGCAAGGGGACCTTTGTCTTCGAGGGCGGTCCCACACCGGCAGGAGGATTCCCCGTCTACGACGCCGTCTTTTACGGCCTCAGGGAAAAGGATCAACTGGCGGTGAACATGGTGGTCCAGGACGGGCTGATCCCGAGGTCCATCCGGTTCGAGGTAGCTCACGGCGTATCACCGACCCTCCTCAAGTGCCAGTAACGCTCGCCCCAGTGCCGCGACGTAGCTCGCGGCACATGCACGAGCCGTCAACCTCTTCAAGACATCCGCATGAGCCCGTCTTGCCAGACGGGCTCTCAGCTCAGCAGACTGGCCGAGTTGCAGGAGACAGTTGACCCAGTCTTCTTCGGTTCGGGCCAGTCTTCCGGTTACGCCATCGCGAATCGTCTCGCCGAGCTGACTCAACCCAGAAGCCACGATTGGCACCTTGCAGAGCGACGCCTCCAGATACTTCAGGTGGCTCTTCCCCGTGTTGAAGACGCAGTCCTCGAGGGGAGCAATGGTTATGTCGAACCGGCGGATCTCGGCTGGAAGTTCCCGCCAATCCACCCACGGCCTCACCTCGATACGATCTCGAAAAGGGTTGAGTTCTTCTGGCGGCTCGAGCCCGCCCAGAAGCGTCAGCCGTGCCGCGGGCATCAAGGCAAAAACACGGTTGAGGGCATTCGAAACGGACCGCAGATTCGCAACGTGGCCCGGATGCCCCGGGGAGAAGCCAATCGTGACGGCACCAGGACTCGGGTGGACCCGCTCCCTCGCTTGCCGCGCCGCCTCGACCATCTCGCCACTCGCGCAGATGTTCACCCGGAGCGGCCGGTAGCCCAGACGAACCAGCTCTTTCTCGATGGCAGACGTGTAACACAGAACGTGGGACGAGAGCGCAAACGTCCCACGTAGCCCCCGGGCCAGGTTGCGAAACCGCTCCCGGGCCTCCCTGGACTGCTCACGAAAATAGGAAAGCGAAAACACGGTCTCTTCGTCGAGCAACAGGTCGTCGAGATCTCCCAGAACGACAGCCCCGCGCCGGCACCCCACCCGTAGAGCAGATTCCAGGCCCGCCGAGAGCGGGACCCGGTTGAGAATGATGAGGTCAAAAGGCGAAAGCGCTTCTGGCAGGGACATCTCCTCAACCCGGAAGACCTCGGCCCCAATCCCCCACAGCGAAAGCTGTTCACGTCCGTGTTCGCAGGTGTGTCTCATGGTCCCGAACTGCGAACTTACAAAGGCCACACGCCTTTTCTCGAGGAGCCCCAAACCCTTCTGGAACTTCCCGAACCGGCCAAACGTGAAAAGACGCAAGCGCCCCCTCCCCTCAAACACCGCATTCTCCTCCTGGTCTCTGGCGTGGGATGCCCGGATCGAAAGGACTCTACCGAACCCGGTCTTTTCTCCAAAAAGGAAATCCCTGAGCAGCCTGAGTTACCATGCTCCGGGATGAAGGTGGCGCATAAGAGAGCACTGATGGGGTTCTCCCTCTTCCTTGGATTCGCCGTTTCGGTGGCCATCCTCAATGTTCTGGAACCTGCTTTTGCCAGCGCTCCACTCAGTCTGGCTCCCCAACTCACGCTCCTGACACTGATCACCACCGCGATCCTCTCCAAATTCGTTCTCCCTCACTTCCACGGTCACCTCGTGGGCCTTCCGGCGAGGAAGCGCTGGACGGCCCTGGCCCTGGCGGGCACTTTCGGAGCCGTCTTCCCCTTCGCGACTCCGTTTACGACAGCCAACCATCAAGAGAACCGGGAAGTGACCATCCATGCGACCGGCCGGAAAGAGCCGCGAGCGGCTGGAAACCGCGTCGCCATCCACGGCATCAAGATCGATGGCAAAAGAGCTGACCTGCCGGGACTCATTCTTGCTAACGACGGGAAATGGCTGTTTCAGGGCGAGATCTTGGAGGCGAAGACGCTTCCGGCCCAGCTCACCTTGAGATTCTTGATCCGGGATCACATCCAGCTTGACTTCACATCGGGTCCAGATGCCGGGATTATCGAGGTCGAATGGGAAGGGAAGAGGCTCGTCTCGAGCGTGCACTCGCCCTACACGGTCAAGGAACTCCATCTGGAGAAGCACGAGCCGTTAACTCCCGTTGCCTTCACGGTGTACCTGGGCTACTTGCTGCTCTGTGCCGGGGTTGTTCTTGCGGTCATTCCTGAAACGAGATACCGGCCACCATCCGCAAGCCAAGCTGTCCCCTTCCGCTTCGTGGCAACGGTTTTCGTTTTTCTCTTGGCCGCGTGGGGAATGGCATGGCTCGCCTATTACCCGGGTATCACTAGCTGGGATTCCATCTACCAGTGGGGGCAGGCGCGAAGTCTTCGCTTAAACGACAGCATGCCGGCAACCCACACTCTCCTCCTCTGGGCGGTATCCAAGATCTGGAACTCGCCCGCAGGCGTGACGGGCATCCAGGTGCTTGTCCTTTGTGGCGTCATGGCATGGGGGATGGGAATTCTCGTTACCCGCGGGCTCTCCCGGCCAGCCACGTGGGGACTAGTTATTGCGTGTGTTTCCATTCCGTGCAACACGATGATTACGCTGGCGGTGTGGAAGGATGTTCCCTTTGGAATTGCCCTGCTCGCCGTGACGCTAATGCTCGTCCGAATAGTCGAGTCCGAAGGGACATGGCTGGCTCGCGCCTGGCATCAGGTGGCATTTGCCGTGGCGCTTGTCTCAATGGCCCTCTTTCGCCACAACGGCATCATCCCGGCTTTTGCGGTCACGGCGGGGCTTTTTCTCGCTTACCGGCGCCTTCCGGGCTTGCAACGGGCGGCAGCTCTTTGGGCCGCGCTCTTCATAGTGGTGCGAGGCCCGCTCTACGCTCTTCTCGACGTTCAACCGGCAGGTCCTGCATTCCTCGCCCTTCCCATTCAGAACGTTGCCGCGCTCGCCCATGAGGGAATCCCCCCCATTGCATCCAACCAGATTCTCGTCGAGTCCATCCTCCCATATGAGCTTTGGGGAGCTTCCTACTACCCTTTCCATTTCTCGCCCGTGTACCAGAACGTCAACCGGGATTTGCTGAGCAAACAGAGGTACGCATTCCTCTGGGTCTTTATCAGGACAGTCTGGAGTCAGCCTGCGAGGTGTTTCAAGGCAACAGCTGCCACCACTTCCATACTCTGGCGCATTTTGCCGGCCGAGGGGTCGTACACGTATCTCCTCCCGGACACATTCGAGCCAAATACTTTTGGTTTTGAATTTAGAAGCCGCGCTCCGTGGGCGCACGCGATACTCCAGAAATGGCTCGAGACGACCCGCCAACTACCGTGGCTCAGCTTGCTCTGGCGTCCGGCCTTCGCCCTCTACGTTTTCCTCTTTCTCGGGTTTCTTGTTGCGTACCAGCACGGCCCCCGCTGGCTCCTTATCGTTTGCCCGCTCGGCTTCAACTGGGCGGGACTCCTGATCTCCACCCCTGGACAGGATGTCCGGTACATGTATCCGCTTTTTCTCGCCGCCCCCCTGGTTCTGGGGCTTCTCCTTGCCACTCTCAAAGAACAAGCGAAATCAGGCGATGAACACGCTCCAGGGTGATCGCGCCCCCCTCATTGAAAGACTGGAACGGCCCGGTCTTTCGATGAGCGAGGTCATGACGGCCGTTCGCCATCTCGAAGAACAGGAACCTTCAGAGAAACCTTTCACTTTCGGGATTACCGCCAACATCACCCTCGACGTCCTGGAGACCTACCTGCTTCGGCAGGCTCTCCTGGATGGCTACCGTGCTGCCGTTCTCTGGGGTCTTCACGGCGACCATGCGGGGAACGTCTCTCGATTTGCCGATTCCCCGGCCGGCGCCGTTCTTGTGTGGAGTTTCTTCGACAACGTCTTGCCTTCACTGGAATCGCGTATTCCAACGCTAAAGGCGGCCGCCATCGACGCCATGGTCGAGAGGACCCGGGAGGAAACGAGGCTCGTTCTGGAAGCGGGAAGCAAGTGTAAACAGATCTATCTGATGGAGTTCCACCGTTTTGGTCTCCCGTCGGCAATCGGATTGACCAGTCGCGTCGATGCGGTGATCAAGGCCTGCAATGGCGTCATGAACGAAGTGGCGGACCGTTTCACAAACGTCCGTGTCCTCAGGCCCTCGGAGATCGTGTCCACGCTGGGTTGGGAAAACGCCCTCTCCCGCCGAAACTACTGTCGCTACCGGGCACCCTACACGACTGCGTTTTTCGAAGAGTTCGCGCGGCAGCTGTCTGCCGCGACCCGCGCGGGGGGCACCCGATACTCGAAGGCGCTCGTTCTCGATGCCGATGGCACTCTCTGGGGCGGGATTTTGGGAGAAGACCTCGAAAACGGGATCCGGCTCGATCCCCACACGTCTCCCGGCAACATCTATTGGACGGCCCAGCAAGAGTTTCTGGCTCTCAAGGAGCAGGGCGTCCTCCTGGCTCTCTGCAGCCGCAACGAGCGTCTGGATGTGGAGAAGGTCCTGAGAGAACACCCGGCCATGGTGATAAGAGCCAAGGATTTCGCGGCAACGGAGATCAACTGGGACAACAAGGCATCCAACATCAGGAAGATAGCGTCCACCCTCAATCTGGGACTCGACTCACTGGTTTTCCTGGATGATTCGGCCTTCGAATGTGAGGCCGTCAGACGGCAGCTCCCAGCGGTGCGCACGGTGAGAGTCCCCGAGAATGTCTTCGACTACCCGGCTGTGATCAGCGAGTTGAGAGAGCTATTCCTCGGGGGAGGCCAGTCCACGGGAAACTCGGAGAAGACGGAACAGTACCGGATTCGCGCCCTGGCGGAAGAGGAACGGAGCCGGCACCGTTCACAGGACGAATATCTGGCCTCCCTCGGCATGAGGCTCGAGATCCGGGAGAACGAGCGGCCCGCTGCCCGCCGCGTCGCCGAGTTAACGCAGAAGACGAACCAGTTCAACCTGACGACGATCCGTCACTCTGAAGGCGAAATCCTGAACCTGATGAATTCTCCAGGCTCGGCAGTCTATTCGCTTCATCTCTCGGACAAGTTCGGAGACTCGGGACTGACGGGTGTTCTGATCATCTTGCTGGGAAATGAAGAGGCAAACGTAGAGAGCTTCCTCTTGAGCTGCCGCATTCTGGGGCGGGGAGTCGAATTCGCGGCTTGGCCCCCGGTCCTCGAAAGAGTTCAAAGAAAAGGCGTAAGAAAAGTGCGGGCAGAATACAGGCCGACAGCCAAGAACGTGCAAACGTCAGAGTTCTTTGACCGTCTCGGCTTGGCTCTTCTCCATGAGGAAAACGGACACAAACATTACGAGGCTGACCTTTCGAATCTGAGTGTGACAGCCCCGCCCTGCATCGAGGTCATCCATGAATTCTGAAGAGCGCGTTCGCGAGGTTTTGGCGGCCATTTTAGGAATTGATCCGGCTTCTGTCGGACCGGAAACTAGCCCGGAAACCGTCAAGAACTGGGATTCCCTTCGACACATGCGGCTCGTCATGGCTCTGGAAGAGTCCTTCGGGATCACGATCCCCGATGATGACATCGTCAACATGACGTCCTATACGGCCGCCGTCGCGACCATTCAGCGGCTTCTCGAGAAATGACACCGCTTGCCATCTCCCGCCCCAGACTGGTTTGTGTGAAGCGTCACGTCCCCGAAAAGGTGAGTGCAGGAGACTGCGCCACCGCCGAAGTCAATGGCGGCCTGATCAGCCTTCTCCGGCACACAGAGACGGGCCCGGGTCAGCCTCTTGGTTGCGGATACCCGGCGGAATGGATGGTCCCGTTCGGCCTCTCGGTCAGCGCAGCGCTCGGGATCGTTCAGCCGAGAACCGCGGAGGGGATCGACTGGGTCGGGCGTGCCGCCGAAGTTGAGTGGAGCGATCCACCGGAGCGAGGAGAATCCTGCTGGGCTCTGGCCACGCTGACGTCGATCCGGGAGAGTTGGGCCAATTTCACTGTGCAGGCCAAGACCGCTCGCGGATCCCTCATCCTGAAGGGCACCCTCACGATGTTCGCCAAGCGTGAGGGGCGTTTCTCGCGAGGCGCTCTCTCAGCCCTCGCACGCAACACCACCCCGGTTCCTCCAAGCCCGCGGAAAGAGGCCGCCACGGAAAGGGAATCGAGCCCGTTCAGCCTGCCTCCCCTTCCATTTCAGGACGCGCCTGAACCAGAGATGCCGCGGCTTTTTGAGATGAGGCCTCCTCGAATTCTCGAATCGGACGGGACTGACACGCGGCTCGAGTTCGCCCCTGATCTCACGAAATTCCTCATGAATCCGGTGGCCGGGCACCCGGAACCCATCGGCCGCCGGATGCACCCGCTCGGATGCATCAGCCTTGGCGCGTGTCTCACCACGGCTCTCGCCGCAACGGGCGAGCCCTTTCCCTGGGCAGGCGAGAACGCCCGGCTGGTGACATCGAGCATCGAGTGGGTTTCTCCCCTGGCATACGAGAACTGGCTCGTCACTCTGTGCCACCCGCTGGCTGCCGCGGGCAATATTCAGAACTTCACGGTTTCAGTGGGCGACGAGAATGGCCGCTTGATGGCCGAAGCACGAGTAGGAACCGCCCGGCGTTCCACTGACACGAAAAAATCGCTGTGGCGGGCCCTGTGGCCGAAGAAGGGCGGATGAGTGTGAGGCAAACGATGAAACAGGCCCTTCGCCACATTACCAGACTCATTTTCCGGGCCGCATCGAAAGATGCCGGCAAGCCTGCGGTTCCGGAGGCACAGCAATCCCCCTCCCCCGTTGTGCCCTCCATGCCTTCCTTCCCGCTGGGGACGGTATCGGGGTTGACGTTTCTCGACCTGAGAGAGCGGATCCGGGCAATCGATCCCCGCTACCTGGAAACGCAGCCCCTGCTGAACCCTTTCGACATCAGGCTCAACTGTCTCGGAGTCTCGAGACGCGAGAACCGCGTCTACGCCGTTCTTTCCGGCGCGTATGTCTTCTACTCCGAAGACGGCTTCCAAACGCTTTTTGAGGTTCCGGAGGTCAACCGGATCGATGGGGAGCTTGTACCCGTGGCCAAGCAGTCGATCGACGCCGTCGTCGAAACGGTGACAGGGACAGGTTTATTACTGGGGCGAGACTACCGGCCCGTGCCCGGTTCGTCAGGATGGTCCTCCCAGGAAACCGGCGTTACCTGGCGAAAACCGGCCGGGGAGGCCCTTTTTTCGCGCCACGCACTGGATGGGCCTGCATGGATGACCTCCAAGGCTGGCAACGCTAACGCGGGCTTCTTCGGACCGGACCAGAGTTCGATGGTCTGCGTTTCCATCTATGCGGCACCTCCGGCACACCTCTACTTCAGCCTCGATGACGGACTCACGTTTCGCCGTCAGGACCTCTCACGCCTCTTTGCCGAGCACGTTCACGAGGTCTACCTGGCTCTGGCTGCTCCGGTGAGCCGTCCGGCACGCTTGTGGGTGAGCGGAGGGGACGACCCTTCCGGAGAGCGGAGTGGTGTGGTGACGTTCTCGAGGCTGGATGCCGAGGGCAACCTCTCGGGGCAGGAGTGGGTCCTGCGCGAAAGCCCTGGATACCGCCTTGTCGGACTCGCTGGAAACGGAAAGCACGTCTTTGTTGGAAACGAAAGCCTGGCGGGGGGGGTGCTCAAGATCCTGGACAACGCCGAGACCATCGCGGGCCGTGACTACGAGAGCGTCCTCGGCAAGGAACGGCACGACTACCACCAGTTTCGTTCGCTCGTGGCAACGGACGACGGGATTCTGGTCTCAGGGACAGACTCTTACCGGTTCACCGGCGATACCGTGCGCGCCGACTCGGGCGGGTATCTTTACATCAGCAACGATCTGGGGGCGGCGTATACATCGATTGCCCTGGGGGCCACATGGATAACCAGCCTCGTTTACGACGGACAGAGATTCTTCATGACGGTCAGCTCGAACCGCGAAAGTGGCGCTGACAGCTCCGTGAGGGCCCTCTCCGTGCTGAGGCTTCCCAAACCGGACCCGTTCACGGACCTTTCGGGACCGCTTGCGGTCAAGGTCCTGGCGGCGGATAGCAGCAAGTTCTACAAGATGGCTGGTTATGCGGTTCATCCGGAGCCGGTGCTCGAGCCGGGGGAGACCACTTTCCGCGTCAACCTCTCCAGTTATTCACAGTTGGCTCTGCACATGGAGACAGGGACGGCCGGCCGCATCACGGTGGAAGGCACTCTTTTCGAAACCTGGAAGCTCACGGAGTACCCCTGGAGTGAGGTCTTCTCCTTCGACGCGGGAGGAGCCGGAAGGTGGGACTTCATCCTCCCTCCCCTGGCGGCACACCAGCGGTTTCTTCGCGTTCGAAACAGCGGCTCCGAACCCATCACCCTTCGCCTGCTTGCCCTTTCTGGCAGGAAGGCCTGAAGACGGAGTGACAACGATACGATCCGAAGGCGGAACCGTGGGGAAAAGAGAACTAAGTTAAGATCCGGGCGGAGTCCACTCATGAGCCGTTCCGATGGCTGACGCCATCAACTTGTTCGAACCCAAATTCCGCGTCGAGGAGACTCTTGAGGAGATCCGCATTTGCCTCGAAAAGGGCTGGACCGGCGCGGGTTTCAAGACCCTCGAGATCGAAGAGGCCTGGCGGCGCTACAGCCAGCTCGAGCACGCCCACTTCGTCAATTCCGCCACGGCGGGCCTGCACATTGCCATGAGGGTCCTCAAGGAGAACGATGGGTGGCTTCAGGGAGACGAGATCATCTCCACTCCTCTCACCTTCGTTTCCACGAATCACGTCATCTTGCAAGAAGGGTTGACTCCCGTCTTCGCCGACGTTGATGAATACCTCTGCCTCTCGCCAGAGTCCGTGAAAGGCCGCATTACTGAACGCACGCGCGCGGTGATGTACGTGGGGTTTGGCGGGAATCCGGGACGCCTGGGCGAGGTTGCCGAACTCTGCCGCAAGCGTGGACTCCGGCTCATTCTGGATGGCGCCCACATGACCGGAACACGCATCGAGGGGCGCCCCGCCGGCTGGCAAGCCGATGTCTCGGTCTTCAGTTTCCACGCTGTCAAGAACCTTCCCACAGCGGATTCCGGGATGGTCTGTTTCAGAGAAAAAGCGCTCGACACCGAGGCCAGGAAATGGTCATGGCTCGGAATCGACAAGGACACCTACACCCGCATGGCCAGTGGAAGCTCCTACAAATGGATGTACAACGTCGAACATGTGGGGTTCAAGTACAACGGCAATTCCATCATGGCCGCCATCGCTCTCGTCGCCCTTCGTTATGTCGACCAGGATAACGCTTATCGCAGACAGGTCGCTGGCTGGTACGAGGCACTCCTCTCCGCTCAGCCAGACGTCCACCTCGTTCCAACGCCCCCCAACTGCGAACCGTCACGCCACCTTTTCCAGGTGATGGTGCCCGAGCGGAACGCCGTCATCCTGGCGCTCAACCAGCGGGAAATCTATCCGGGCGTCCACTACCGCATCAACACCGGATACCCCATGTACCAGAACCAGTTCGGGACGTGCCCACGCGCGGAGGCCGCAAGCGAATCCCTCATCTCCCTCCCACTCCACATGAACCTCACTCGGGGGGACGTCCTTCGAGTCGCTTCCAGTCTCCTCGAAGTTCTGCGTTCAGCAGCCGCGAACTGAGACCCAAACCCCAGTTGCCCCCTCGCTCACGATCCTGGGGCCTCCCACCCCCTAAGGTGTACGGCCCGCGCTAGAAGACTCGGCCACGTTTTTTCCCACGTGAAGTTCGCCAGGACCTTTTCACGCCCAGCCTTCCGGATGAGATCCGCTTCTTTGGGGTGATCGCAGTAGTACCGGATCTTCTCGAGCATCTCGCCGATCCCATTGAAGACGACCAGGTCCTTCACACCAAAATAATTGTGTAGCTCCGGGAAGTCTTCCGTTGCCACGAGGGCCCCGGCTGCCAGGAAGTCGAAAAGCCCGACCTTGACCGTCTGGCGCCCGAAAGGAGTACGCGAGAAGACGACCGTCACCTTGGCACTGTTCAGAGCCTTGAGCGTCTCCTCCCCGAGAATCAATCCGCGGCTCGGAATACCGTGGTCCTCCCAGCGCTCTCCGTAAACATGAGTCTCGAAGTGCTTGATCAGTGCCTTCACCGGCTCTATCCGGTCCTGGTGGGCCGCTCCGAGGTGGAGGACCTCGCAGACGTATTCGGGCTGTTCAGGCATGGGCCGAAAGAACAGGTCATTCGTCGCAATTGGAAGCTGATACGCCCGGACACCACCCTTGCGGTAAAGATCAACCGTCGCCCTGTCGTTCGAGTAGATGATGTCGAAATTCCTGAAGGTCTTGCTCGTCGTGGGCGCATACATATCGGGGTCGCTCAGCACGATACCCATCAACTTTACGTTTTTATCACGCAGCTCATCAGCATCCGCGGGACGGAAGCTGAGACCTCCAGCATTACAAACAATAACGTGGGGAGAGACGTCTCGAATGCGGGGAAAGAGCTTCTCGCGAACAAGCCACACGGGACCATTGGTCCCGCGCTCATAGGGACGGTCTTCTGAATCCAGTGCGTCTCGATTGTTATCGGTGTTGAACTCCACAACACTCGCTCCGGTGGCCCGAAGGCCGTCCCGCATCTGGGCCACCATATCGTTGGCACCGCGCCAGTACCCCCCAATGTAGAAAACGCGCAGTTTCTCGGGAGGGATCCCCAGAAAACGGTGGAGGACTCGATTCTCGAACCCAAGGAAAGTTTTCACGAGATCTCTCCTCTCATTCTGGCGGGGTTGTCGATTCTCATCTTGAGGGTTCTCTCGTCCTGGCCGTCCGGACGAAACCCCACGGATTCATAGAGACGCCGTGCGGCATCGTTCTCCAAAAGCACGAAGAGCACCACTTCTCGAAGGCTCAAGGTCTCGAAGGCGAACCGCAGAACGAGCCGCGTCGCCTCTCGAGCAATTCCCTGGCGCAGTGCGATGGGGTTTCCAATCATCAAGCGGCCATACTCCGCGCGCCGCTCCTCACGATCCACACGATAGAGAGCGATCTGCCCGACGGGCAACCCGCCGTGCGGCAACGACTCGATGACAAAAACAAAATCGTCATTGAGGGCCTGATACTTGAGAAACCACGCGTGGTGGTGATTGAAGCTCAGGGGGGAGTTCGTCAGGAACCACTTGCGAATGTTCTCCTGATTCCGCCACCCAAGCGTCATCTCGAGATCACGCTCCTCGAGAAGGCGCAGGCGCACGGTCTCACTCATCACGGGTGGGAAGGCTGGTTTTGACATCGGTCTTCTCGGGCGTGACCTCGGCCCCAAAAACCGAGGGCCGGGCACTCACGCGCCCGGCCACTCTAAACCAAGACTGAAAGAAAGGGTCCGGGGGCGAACCCCCGGACGGTCACTTGTTACGGAGCAACGGGATAGGTGTGGGTCGGGAGGCCGAGGCCCACCGTCAGCCACACGGAAAGTTGCGCACGAGTGATGTTGAACCCTGGGCAGAAGATGTTCGGACCGCAGCCAGCCGTGATCCCTTCATTGAAGGCTGCTTCGGCGTACCCGGCGGCCCATGCATAGTCGCCCACGACATCGGTGAAGTAACCCGTTGGCGGGTTAACCGGCGGAATGCCGAGACCGGCGAGCAGGAAGACGGACATCTGAGCACGGTTGACGAGGTCGTTCGGACAGTAGTAACGCTGACCGTTCTCCATCCGGCAACCAGCAACGATGCCATCGTTGTAGAGTTGCTCGATGTAGTTGGCGGTGTCGTCGGTGTCGGAGATGACAACGTCGGCGAAGATACCAACAGCTTGCGGCGGGGCGAAGTTCGGTCCGTGGAAGGCACGAACCATGATCTGAGCCATGTTGGCACGCGTGATCGGATCATCCGGGCAGTAGTTGCCGTTGCCGCATCCACGAGTGATGCGCGCGCCAGCGACTGCGTGGATGAAAGCATCGGCCCAGTAACCGCGCGGAACATCCCAGTAAGCCTTCGTGAAGTAAACAGGAATCGAGGGCAGAGCAGCCGGCGTGTTATTGCTCGATTTAATCTGGGCCATGTAAAGCCCGAAGTCCGCGGGCACGATTCCATCCGGAACGAACGTGCTGACGACGTTGAGCTGTCCATTGACCCCAGCCGACTTGGCCGGAACTGAACCCTGCATGGGGGTCACGGTGATCCAGGGAACCGAGCTGCTGCCGCCCGAAGCGATGGCAAACGCATCAACTTCGGCGCCACCGGGGAAGGCACCAACCAGGAAGCTGGCACCGGTCTGGGTGTTGATTGTGCGGAGTTCACCAGACGTCGTGTAGGCCGCCCAGTAAAGAACGCCACTCTCTTCCTCGAAGTCCAGACCCTGAGCGTAGTTGGCATCAACTCCGAGAGCCCCGACGACCGTCCCGGCACCCGTGGCCGGATCGATCTTGATCAGGTTGTTGGAGACGATATCGACGCCATACATCTCGCCATCCTTGTTAACGGCGATATCGATGACGCAGGCACCGTTGCTGATGGCACCAACGAAGGTCGCGTGACCCGAGGCCGGATCGATCGTGTAAAGGGAAGAAGCCGAGCACGTCGTGGCAGAGGCGTAGACCTTACCATCAGGCGAACCCTTGAGACCTGTCCAGGACTCACCCGCGTTCGGAGCGGAGGCGCCAATGACGGTCACCGCACCCGTCGCTGTGTCGAGCGTCTGCAACTGGTTCAAGTCGTACTCGAGGACATAGAGTTTCGAGAAGTCGCCGTTGAGGAAGTCGCCGGCGAAGTAAGTGCCAGACTGATTCTTGACAACGGTCCAGGTACCTGGAACGCTGGCATCTTCCCACTTGACGAGGTTACCGCCCGGATAGACATCCATGCCGTAAGCCGGCACGCCGGCCACCGGACGGGAGAGAAGCGGATACCGCTGTGCATTCGACGGAACTGGAGCCTTCTGGGCCCTCTGGATCGAGTGCTTGGTGGGCTGAGTGGACGGAGCCTGCGGAACGAAAGCGGGCCACATCAGAGGCCACGTGATCGCCTGCGGAACAATGCTCAGCTTCACATCGGCGGGCAGGCCGCCGCTGTTGACGATGGAGAAGGTCTTGGTTGCATCCCAGGACGGCTGCGCATCCGGGGTCAAACGGCCATCGATAACGAAGGGCCAATTTGCCAGGGAGAGAGACGCCGCCGGAAGGGCGAAATCGAGACGGTTGATCGTGTCGGGTACGAGGTTGACGAGTTTCTCGAGGGTGCCGTAGCCAGTCTTGCTCGCCGTGAACTTCCGAGTCGAGGGGCCAGTGACGACTGGAGCCGCCGAGAACATATAGTAGAAGCCATCCGGCTGTCCGCCGGTGGCGGCGACCGTGTTCACCGTGCCGCCCAAGTCGCGAACGACCTTCGCGCCCACGAGACCAGCGGCCGTGTTGCCGTCGGTCACGTAGCCAGCAACCATGGAGCCAGCGACGGGCTGACACTGGAGGGTCGGGTTGTCCGGAGTCGCCGTGGTGGCGGCGGCACCGATGAGGAGTTCAACTTCGTCCACACCGACGTTGTTGCCGTAGGCGGTCGTGGCCAGGAGTCCAACGCGAACGGAGGTTGCGGCGCCGGTGAACCCGGTCAACACCACCTCGTGCTGCTTCCAGCCCGTGGAGCCGTCGTACCGGTTAACGGCCGCTCCCACGTTCTGCCACGTGGTTCCGTTGTCAGTCGTAACCTGAACCTGAACCTTGTCCGCATTCGAAGAATAACCCGTGTCGTGGTACATCCAGAAGCGCAGATAGCCCGTGCCACTGGTGAGGTCATTCGCGGGCGTTCTCATGATGCGGGCGGTTCCCGTGCTCACATCATAAGAGTTGAACTTCAACATGTTGGGGTTCGTGTGCGGGGTGGCCGCCGGGTTGCTCAGCGTCGTGACGGTCGTCCACGTCGGAGTTCCGGTAACGCTCACCTTCGTCCAGTCGGACGGAAGCCCTGGAGGCGTGACGCCCGTATCCCAGTTCTGCACCCACTGTGAAGCGGGCGGAGGCGGCGGGGTGGGAATCGTCTCTGTCCGCACGTCGTCGACCTGCCAGTAGTACTCCCAGCTGGCGGACGTGTACTTGAAGCGGAGGATGATCACCTGATTGGCATAGGCACTCAGGTTAATAGTGGGTTCAGCCACCGCGGTTGCAGTGATGGTGAGGAGGTTGGTCCACGTGTTGCCTCCGTTGGTGGAGACATCCACGGTGCCCACATCGCTCGTCAAGCGCCGGAAGGCACTCTTGAATCTGAGGTTTCTTGGAGTGGCCGGCATCTGAACTGGAGGAGTCCAGAGTTCGGTGTTGAAGACTCCGGAACCGCTTCCCGCCTTGTCGGAGTCGGCACCTGCGCAGGTACCCGTTCCGAGCGTCAGGTTCTCGCGGCCCCACGCGTCGTTACGCTTCCAGACGTTGTTGGTGACGGAACCGTTGTTCTTGACCGTCCAGCCGAGCGGCGGGAAGGCTGCGTTGAAGTTCTCGTTGATGCCGCCCACGAGGAAGCAGGTGTAAGCCGGGTTCCCCGAAGCTGCCAGCAGCGAGAAATTCTGAATCTGGTCGGCGGATGCAAGCGTCACCGGGCGCGTGGCGGCCTGGTACCCGTCATACATCGAGGTAACCGTGAAGTCGTAGGTGTAACCGTTCGGCAGTTCGATGACGTAGTAGCCGTTCCACGGTGACGTGTACAGCGTGTTGACCAGCGTCGTCCCCTGCTTGATCTCGATCTTCGCCCACAGCGGCCAGTTGTGGTCCGCCGCCGTCACGTATCCATCCACAAAGTACGATCCAGCAGGCGTCAGCAGAATGTCCGGAACAACCGTCGTCCCGCCTTCCGTCACCGCCTGTCCCGTCACCGTGTTCGGGCTGAACCCAAACTTCGACGCCGTCACATCGTACGTCCCAACGGGTACTGTTATCTGGTAGAAGCCAGATGCATTCGTCGTCGTCGAGTACGACCCGATCTGCACCGTCGCCCCAGCAATCACGCCACCTGCCGTGCTCTTCACGTACCCATTGATCATTCCAGAAGGCCCGCTCGAACACGTCGGGAACTTCATCTTCCCAATGTACGTCTGCCACTGGAAGCTCCCTCCCACGGCCACGTACTCTTGCGTGTACCAGAACGTGCAGTCATCCGTGGGGTCGATCGACATCATCGAGTAGTCGCCCCAACGGTTCCCGCCCGTCTGCGCCGCCGCTCCAACCACCAGCGACTTCTCGTCACCAATCGTCCCAAGCGGATCGTTCGCCAGCCGTCCCGCGTAGCTCACTGACGGAAACATCGTCGTCGCATTCGAAATCGAATACCCCAGCATGACGTTCCCGTTCGTGTCCTGCGCCGCCGACGGCATCCACCGGTGCTCCGCCGACGTCGGTGAGTAAACGCCATCCTGGCGCTTCGTCCAGCCACTTCCCGTGTTCCGGAACTCTCCCCACCACACGCCAGCTCGCCCGCCGGCTCCGACCGTCATGCTCGTCACCATCGACTGTACGCCACCCATGTTCCGGTACGCCAGCCGGTGCATCGTCCGAAAGTCGATGTCATCTACCTTCTGCGACGCGTTCCCCTGCGGCACGCAATCCCGCCCAGAGCAGTTCGCGCTCACATCAGATATCGAAATCGCATAGTTCGGATCGTGATTCGCCCCAACTCCAAACGTCGATGCCGTCGGGTTCGCCCAGTTCGGCACAAACTCGAATACCCAGATCTCGTCCGTCGCCAGCGGCGGCGAGAACCACGTGCTGTCCTGGAACTCCGCAAACAGCCCAGGCGCTCCCGCAGGTGGCGCCGTCGTCCCATCCAGGTCCACAGGCAACACCGAGTATTCACGGTCTCCGCTCGTCTGGAAGTACGCAAACGCCGCTGGCTGCCCAGCAAGCATCTTCGCCCGCTCAAACGCTCCGACCGTCACCCCCAAAAACGCCGTCCCGGCAAGATTGAAGTCATTGGTCGTGATGTAGTACCCATCACTCCACACACCCAGCTTCGGGTAGTCGTTAAAACGGCTCCCAGGCCACGTGTACGCGTAACGCCACCACTCCCCGGTCGGGTCCGACGTCTTCGAGATCGCCAGGCACTGCATGATCGGGCTGCCGCTCACCGCAAACTGGCTCATCACCCACCGCTCCGCCAGCGGATCCCACAACGTGATCGGGTCCCCGTCGTTCTGCAGTTCGCACTGCCCGCCAAAACCCGTCCACAAAATGTTCCCCGGCAGCGCCGCTGCACTCGTCGGGTACACCTTGTTCCCATTCTTGTCGTAAACCGCCCACACCAGGTTGATCCACTGAATGTAGTGGTCTTTCCCGATATCTCCCTGGGTGTCCGGCGGCATCAAACGGCCACCGACCACCGTGTTGTTCGTGTCGCTGTTCAACCCCGCCCAGCCCCCAAGCGGGTCCGGTGTGTTCGGAACCCCGGGAACATTCTGGACGTTTGTAGACGTCCCAGGCACGCTCGGCCGCGCGATGTCGGCCCGGTTCGGAATCTCTCGCGCCGCAAACGGCTTCGCCGGCGGAATCGGGATGCTCCTCAGCGCCGGGGAGCTGTCCACCTTCACCGGGTAAATGACCTTCGCCCGGCTGTTCTCCGGCAGGATCTCCGCAAATAGCGGCATCGCCAGCGCCAGGCTGGTTACCGCCATCACGGAAAGAACACTCTTCTTGCGGAAACTCATTCTTCCTCTTCTCCTTCTGTTGTTGAACAAGGGGTTCCTCTTCACATCATGACGCAAATTCCAGCACCCAGTCCTAATCTGCCATCAAAGGTGACCTCCCCTTGAAAAGAAATGATGCCGCCAGCAGTCCACCAAAACGAGAGCTGACCCACACCCCGGAAGAATAGCGTGGAACCGGGAGTTGGGAGTGAACGAAATGGGCCGAATGGACTACTTTTTCCGCCCCACCGGGTGCCCTGCCGGGTGCCCTGACGGGTGCCCTGCCGGGAAGGAACCCGGTAAGGCGCCTAGGCGCCGCCCCTGATCAACGGCTAGGCACGAAAAAAAACAGGCCGGGCGCCCTGAGACGCCCGGCCGGAAAAAGAGTGAAGAGTGAGTCCGGGGGGATTGGCCCCCCGGACGGTAATGAGGTTATGGAGCAGCCGGATGCGTGTAGTGCGGAAGGTCGAGACCAACCGTCAACCACACGGCCAGCTGCGCGCGCGTGATATTGAACGCCGGGCAGAAAATGTTTGGACCGCAGCCGGCCGTAATACCGGCATTGAAGGCCGCTTCCGCGTAGCCGGCGGCCCATGCATAGTCGCCCACGACGTCCGTGAAGTAGCCCGTCGGCGGATTGACTGGCGGAATACCCAGACCGGCAAGCAGGAAGACGGACATCTGAGCCCGGTTCACGAGATCGTTCGGGCAGTAATAACGCTTTCCGTTCTCCATCCGGCAGCCGGCAACGATGCCGTCGTTGTAGAGCTGTTCGATGTAATCGGCCGTCTGATCGGTATCAGAGATGACGACGTCAGCAAAGATCCCGATCGCGGGCGGCGGAGTGAAGTCCGCGCCGTGGAAGGCACGAACCATGATCTGAGCCATGTTGGCACGCGTGATGGAATCATCGGGGCAGAAGTTGCCATTGCCGCAACCGCGAGTGATGCGGAAACCGGCAACCGCATGGATGAAGGCATCGGCCCAGTGGCCGCGCGGAACATCCCAGAACGCCTTGGTGAAGTAAACCGGGACCGACGGCAGGGCCATCGGGGTGTTATTGGTGGACTTGATCTCGGCGCGGAAGAGACCGAAGTGCGCCGTGTTCACACCGCCGGGGAGGAACTCACCCTGAACAGTGAGCTGTCCATTGACGCCAGCGGCCTTGGCCGGAACCGTAGCCTCCATCGGGGCGAGGTTCAGCCAGGGAACCGTGGCAGCGCCGCCGCCCGAAGCGAAGGCAAAGGCATCAACTTCGGCACCACCCGGGAAGGCTCCCACGAGGAAGCTGGCACCGGTCGCCGTGTTGATCGTACGGAGTTCTCCAGTCGTCGTGTAGGCCGCCCAGTAGAGCACGCCACTCTCTTCCTCGAAGTCCATGCCCTGCGCATAGTTGGCATCAACGCCGAGAGAGCCGACGACGGTACCGGCACCCGTCGCCGGGTTGATCTTGATGAGGCTGTCGCTGGCCAGATCCACACCGTAGATCTCGCCGTCCTTGTTGATGGCGATGTCGATGATGCAGACCGCGTTCGTGATGGGACCAACGGCGGTTGCCGCACCGGTTGCCGGGTTGATCGTGTAGAGCGTGGAAATCGCCGCGCAATCCGTTGCGGCGCCATAGACCTTGCCGTCAGAAGACCCCTTGAGGCCTGTCCAGGACTGGCCTGCGTCGGGGATGGACGAACCAACGACGGTAACGGCGCCGGTCGTCGTGTTGATCGTGTGGAGCTGATTCAGCGAATAGTCGATCGCATAGAGCTTCGAGAAGTCGCCGTTGAGGAAGTCGCCGCCAAAGTAGTTGCTGCCCGGCACGTTCTTGATGACCGTCCAAGTGCCGGGGACGGCCGCATCCGGCCACGTGACGAAGTTCTCGCCAGGATAAATATCGACTCCAAAGGCCGGAACTCCGGCCACTGGGCGGGACAGAAGCGGGTAGCGCTTGGCCGTTGACGGCTTCGGCGCAACCTTGGCGCGTCCCATTGATGTTTTTTCGTACTTGGGACCAATCTGCGGGATGAAGGCAGGCCACTTGACCGGCCACGTCGAAGACATGGCAATGACGCTCAGCTTGAGGGTCGCCGGGAGACCTCCAGTGTTCAGAACAGAGAAGGAATCCGTCTTGTCCCAAGTGGGCTGTCCATCCGGGGTCAGACGTCCATCCATCACGAACGGCCAGCCGCTCAGGGTGAGCGAGGCAGCCGGGAGGGCGAAGTCGAGCCTGTTGATGGTGTCAGGAACGAGGTTGATGAGTTTCTCGACCGTGCCGTAGCCCTGCTTGCTCGCGGTGAACGTACGAGTTGACGGGCCCGTCACGACCGGTGCCGCGGAGAACATGTAGTAGAAGCCGTCAGACAGCCCGCCCGTGGCAGCCATCGTGTTCATGCTGCCGCCAAGATCCCGGGCAACCTTCGCGCCCACGATACCCGCGGCGGAGTTCTCGTCAGTCACGAAACCGGCAACCATGGAGCCGGCAACGGGCTGGCAAGAGAGGCTCGGAGTGTCGACCACCGGAGCCGGCGGGAGACTGGAAACCGTCACGTCGTCAATGTAGGCGTACCAATCCCAGTGCGCCAGAAGGTCGACGGTGTAGTAGCGGAAACGCAGCTTGTTGTTGGTTCCGCTCGCCTTGCCAGTGAGGTTGAAGGAAACGGTACCCGTCACGTCAACGTTGTAGTGCGCGAGGCTCGTCCACGACGTTCCGCCGTTGGAGGAGACGTCAATGTCGAAATAGTCGCGGTTAGCCGTGGTGCTGATGTCGTTGTAATTCACCTTGACGGTGAGGGTCGGCGTGTTGAGGCCGTCCACGCTGAACGCGCTCGTGATGAGCGAACAGTCGTAGGTCTTGCCAGAACCAGCCTTGTCCACGTCGCAGCCAGCGGCGTTACCCGTGCCGCCAGAAACGGGGTTCGGGGTGCGGCCCCAGGCCACGTTTGACTTCCAGATAACACCAGACGGCGGGACCGTCGCGTCAACCTGGGTCCAGCCAGCCGGAGGCACGGTGCCCTCGAAGGCCTCGTAAAGAGACGGGGGCGGCATGACGGGAATCGTTTCGGTACGGACGTTATCGATCTGCCAGTACCAGGCGCCGTTGTAGTTGTCGTCAACGTAGCGCCACCGGAAGATGACGAGCTGCCCTGCATAGGCAGTCAAATCAGCCGAGATCGCCTGCCCCGAAGCGGGGTCATCGACCGAGCTGTACCAGAGAGTCGTCCACGTATTGCCACCGTTCGTGGAAATCTGGAACCACGCCTGACCGGCGCCAGCGAAGTCCTGGAAGTTACTGGCGAAACGAATGCGGCGCGGGTCAGCCGGCAGCTGAACCGGCGGGGACCAGAGTTCGGAATCCCAGTTGCCGCCGACAGAGTCTTCAGCCGCGGCGGAATAGCCGCTGCCGCCGACGGCCGTCGTGCGGTTGATGGCTCCGAAGAAATCGTTGCGGTGCCAGACGTTTGTCGTTCCGGCATTCGCGATCGTGTTCCAGCCAAGCGGCGGGAATCCGCCCTCGAACTGCTCGTTGATACCGCCCTGCAGAATGCATGTGTAGGCGGGGTTCCCCGCGGCCGGGAGCAGCGAGAAGTTCTGGACTTGGTCGCTCGCGGACAGGGTCACCGGGCGCGTGGCAACCTGGTATCCCGTGTACATCGAGGTAACCGTGAAGTCGTAGGTGTAACCGTTCGGCAGTTCGATGACGTAGTAGCCGTTCCACGGTGACGTGTACAGCGTGTTGACCAGCGTCGTCCCCTGCTTGATCTCGATCTTCGCCCACAGCGGCCAGTTGTGGTCCGCCGCCGTCACGTATCCATCCACAAAGTACGATCCAGCAGGCGTCAGCAGAATGTCCGGAACAACCGTCGTCCCGCCTTCCGTCACCGCCTGTCCCGTCACCGTGTTCGGGCTGAACCCAAACTTCGACGCCGTCACATCGTACGTCCCAACGGGTACTGTTATCTGGTAGAAGCCAGATGCATTCGTCGTCGTCGAGTACGACCCGATCTGCACCGTCGCCCCAGCAATCACGCCACCTGCCGTGCTCTTCACGTACCCATTGATCATTCCAGAAGGCCCGCTCGAACACGTCGGGAACTTCATCTTCCCAATGTACGTCTGCCACTGGAAGCTCCCTCCCACGGCCACGTACTCTTGCGTGTACCAGAACGTGCAGTCATCCGTGGGGTCGATCGACATCATCGAGTAGTCGCCCCAACGGTTCCCGCCCGTCTGCGCCGCCGCTCCAACCACCAGCGACTTCTCGTCACCAATCGTCCCAAGCGGATCGTTCGCCAGCCGTCCCGCGTAGCTCACTGACGGAAACATCGTCGTCGCATTCGAAATCGAATACCCCAGCATGACGTTCCCGTTCGTGTCCTGCGCCGCCGACGGCATCCACCGGTGCTCCGCCGACGTCGGTGAGTAAACGCCATCCTGGCGCTTCGTCCAGCCACTTCCCGTGTTCCGGAACTCTCCCCACCACACGCCAGCTCGCCCGCCGGCTCCGACCGTCATGCTCGTCACCATCGACTGTACGCCACCCATGTTCCGGTACGCCAGCCGGTGCATCGTCCGAAAGTCGATGTCATCTACCTTCTGCGACGCGTTCCCCTGCGGCACGCAATCCCGCCCAGAGCAGTTCGCGCTCACATCAGATATCGAAATCGCATAGTTCGGATCGTGATTCGCCCCAACTCCAAACGTCGATGCCGTCGGGTTCGCCCAGTTCGGCACAAACTCGAATACCCAGATCTCGTCCGTCGCCAGCGGCGGCGAGAACCACGTGCTGTCCTGGAACTCCGCAAACAGCCCAGGCGCTCCCGCAGGTGGCGCCGTCGTCCCATCCAGGTCCACAGGCAACACCGAGTATTCACGGTCTCCGCTCGTCTGGAAGTACGCAAACGCCGCTGGCTGCCCAGCAAGCATCTTCGCCCGCTCAAACGCTCCGACCGTCACCCCCAAAAACGCCGTCCCGGCAAGATTGAAGTCATTGGTCGTGATGTAGTACCCATCACTCCACACACCCAGCTTCGGGTAGTCGTTAAAACGGCTCCCAGGCCACGTGTACGCGTAACGCCACCACTCCCCGGTCGGGTCCGACGTCTTCGAGATCGCCAGGCACTGCATGATCGGGCTGCCGCTCACCGCAAACTGGCTCATCACCCACCGCTCCGCCAGCGGATCCCACAACGTGATCGGGTCCCCGTCGTTCTGCAGTTCGCACTGCCCGCCAAAACCCGTCCACAAAATGTTCCCCGGCAGCGCCGCTGCACTCGTCGGGTACACCTTGTTCCCATTCTTGTCGTAAACCGCCCACACCAGGTTGATCCACTGAATGTAGTGGTCTTTCCCGATATCTCCCTGGGTGTCCGGCGGCATCAAACGGCCACCGACCACCGTGTTGTTCGTGTCGCTGTTCAACCCCGCCCAGCCCCCAAGCGGGTCCGGTGTGTTCGGAACCCCGGGAACATTCTGGACGTTTGTAGACGTCCCAGGCACGCTCGGCCGCGCGATGTCGGCCCGGTTCGGAATCTCTCGCGCCGCAAACGGCTTCGCCGGCGGAATCGGGATGCTCCTCAGCGCCGGGGAGCTGTCCACCTTCACCGGGTAAATGACCTTCGCCCGGCTGTTCTCCGGCAGGATCTCCGCAAATAGCGGCATCGCCAGCGCCAGGCTGGTTACCGCCATCACGGAAAGAACACTCTTCTTGCGGAAACTCATTCTTCCTCTTCTCCTTCTGTTGTTGAACAAGGGGTTCCTCTTCACATCATGACGCAAATTCCAACACCCAGTCCTAATCTGCCATCGGTGGCGACCTCCCGTTAAACAAGAATGAGGCTTGCTCTGCACCTGGCAAGGAAGCTGCGAAAAGACGGCAGAAGCCTATGAGAGGATGGTCGCTGGCCCTTCCGGAAGGAACCGGGAGTGAGCCGTAACCAGCGGACGTTCTCGCCTCAGCGGACGTTCTCGCCTCAGCGGACGTTCTCGCCTCAGCGGACGTTCTCGCCTCAGCGAACGTTCTCGCCTCAGCGTCCCCAGGCCACTCAGCTTGACGACCAGCCATTCCGCTTCCTTTCACACCCAATTCTGGGCTCAGCGGCCAGAAGAAGATACCCAAACGCGGCAGGAATCCTCTTCCGCGAGGATTGTACCCTCGCCCCAGTCCCGAGGTTCCGCGGGACGCTCAGCGATTCCCCCCTGCCGGCTTCTCCTTGGCCTCGGGTTTCGGCGTGGTTTCCCGACTCTCAGTCCCCATTTTCAAAACGACACCGATGATCTCTTCAAGGGCTTTCTGCTCCGGCTGATATTTCCCGGGATCAAGTCCCGCGAACTTGCGGGCTTGAACGGATTTGACGTGACTCAACACTTGAATCCGGACGTCGGCATAATTTTCGCGGCTGAGGTTGCCGGGAAATCCCGCGAATCTCCGTTCCGAAATCAGCCTCGCCAGGGATCGCACTTCCTCCGCCGGGAGCGTGGTTTTCATGGCGGGCGCTGGAGTCTGCCCAGAATCCAGAACGGTCTTTGAGGAGACTCCTCCCTCGATCATCACGACGTAGCCCCTGGCTGGCGGGGCCGCTAGAGGGGGAATGTTAACCACCACGGAGAGGACCTCGGGGGCGAGTTTCCCTTTCGCGATCTTCTCCAAACCATCGGGAAGATCCGACGCCCCGATGCCTTTCGTGGCAGGTTTCTCACACAGACCGAAAAGCTCGGAAACAAGAGTCTCCAGAGCTGGAAGCGTCCACACCCGATTCGTCTGGAAAACGGTTCGCTCCAGGTCTCCAACTCGGACCGATACCGAGCGCATGATGACGGGTCCCTCTGTCACCTTTGCTTCCTCGCGGGTTGGTTTGGGGTTCTGGGGCATGTCGAAGAGCCCAGACCTCTCCATGCGAACAAGGAGTTCCTTGTGCTCGTCCTTTGTCAAGACAAACTGCTTCTCGCGGTTCCAGAGCCCCACGCCCGAACCGAAAACCGTGAGGCTATTCCGGTCTTTCCTCGCCCAAGCCACGTCGATCGTAACTTCCGACAGCGGGCGCTTTCCTGCCGTGACCTCGGCAACCCGGGCCTTGAGAGAGGCTGCGGCATCGTCGCCGTTAACGGGCATGGGAAACGAAACGAAGAGAATCCCTGCAAGAACCGCCAAAACGTGGTTTCGGCAAATCCTGGCAGACAGAGGCGAAAACGGAGTTGACTCTGGCTGAGAGTTAAACCGATGACTAGACATTGCCTGAATCATAACCCTAGATGTGGGTACAGTGATACGCGCTGGCGAATTCAAGAAGTTTCCTTTCAAACCAAAGGACCCGCGAAATGCCGGGTAAGCGGCCGGGCTTCTCCGGGGCCGCCTAACCCTTTTGTCTTGAAGGCCCTCTGACGTGTGCACATCTCGTCTCCCTGGCGGTATGCTGTTCCATCAAGGAGCCTCACATGAACGAAAAGACCGTTCTCGACCTTTTCCGGAACGATCTCGCCAAACCCAAAAGGGAGCACTTGGTTCATGCCACGCCCAAAGAGCGGCGTGCTCTTTCCACGGAGGATTTTCTCTTCAAGACGGTCCGGCTCGCGCAGGCGCTTTCCAAGCTTGGTGTCAAGCGAGGAGACCGGGTCATGTTGCTGGCGGAGAACCGGCCAGAATGGATCGTCGCGGACCTCGCCATCCTCGGTCTGGGCGCCGTGAACGTTCCGGTCTATCCGACCCTCCAACCCGCGCAGATTGCCTATCAGGTCAAGGACTCCGAGGCTCACGTCGCCATCGTGGATGAAGCCGTTCACATGAAGAAGTTTCTCGAGGTGAAGCACGAGTGCCGGAGCCTCAAGCACCTCGTTCAGATGAGCGGACCCGCCGAACAGGGGGTTCTCAATCTCGATGATCTCGTCGTCGAATCCACCAGCCAGTCCGAAGGGGAATTCTGGGACTCCGCTGGCCGGATCGATCCCTCCGAACTGATGACGATCATCTACACATCGGGTACAACTGGCGAGCCCAAGGGGGTCATGCTGACGCATGGCAACATCTGCGTAAACGTGACGACGGCCATCCCCAAGGTGTCCTATCAAGAGGGCGAAGTTGCCCTCGAGTTTCTTCCCCTCTGTCACAGCTTCGAGAGAACTCTGGGATACGGCTACATGGCGGCCCGGCTCCAGCGTGTTTTCTGCTCGGTCCAGGATGTTGCGGCTCTCGTGGCGCAGATTGCGCCGCACGTCTTTGCCGGGGTTCCGCGCTTTTACGAGAAGATCTTTGCAAAGATCCAGGAGAAGGCCGCCTCGGCGCCGCCAGCCAAGCAGTCCGTCTTCCGCTGGGCCGTCGACACGGGAAATGAATTCGCGTCCAAGAAACTCGCCGGCAAGGATCCTTCCCTCATTCTCGGGCTGCAACACTGGCTGGCCGATTTTCTGGTGCTCTCGGAGATTCGAAAAGCTCTCGGCGGCCGGGTTCGCTTCTGCTGTTCCGGCGGCGCCCCCCTCCCGCTCTTCGTCAACCAGTTCTTCCACGCGATTGGCGTCCCCATCCTGGAGGGATACGGCTTGAGCGAGACATCCCCTATCATCTCCATGAATTTTCCGGGTGCGATCCGGCTGGGCACCGTCGGGAAGGCTCTCGAAAATCTCGAGGTAGGGATTGCGGCGGACGGCGAAATCGTCGTGCGCGGCCCGAGCATCATGAAGGGATACTGGAAGAAACCGGAAGCCACGCGAGAGGTCTTCGACAAGGCCGGCTACTTCCATACGGGTGACATTGGAAAGTTCGACGAGGACGGCTTCCTCCTCATCACGGACCGAAAGAAGGACCTCATCATCACGGCGGGAGGAAAGAACGTGGCTCCCGCCCCGATTGAAAGCGAACTCAAAAGGCTTTCCCTCATCGATAACGCCGTCGTCATCGGAGATCGCAGGCCGTATCTCGTCGCCCTCTTCTCCCCGAACGTCGAGGAAATCACGCGCGTGGCCTCGGAACTCGGAATCGAGTTCGACGTCTTCGCCGCCCTGACGTCCCACCCGAAACTCCTTGCCGCCATCCAGAAACATGTCGACGCCGTCAACAAGGACCTGCCGCGCTACGAGCAGATCAAGAAGTTCTGCCTCTTGCCTGAGCCACTCTCCATCGAGCGCGGTCACCTGACGCCCACGCTAAAGGTCAAGAGGCGTGTTGCCGAGAAGGAGTTCTCGACGATGATCGAGGCCATGTACGCCGGCAAAGGCGGTGACTGACCCTACGCAGGACAAGCCGCCCCATCCCGGGAGAGTGCGTGAGCGGGGCGAGGGGAGAATCCCTATTTGTGTTTCTCGTAAGAAACAGGGGATGCGCCCCAGCCCTCTCACTCCGCGGAGTCCGGAGTGACGCTCGCGGCCGCCGCCTTCTTCTCCCGGTGGTGCTTGTAGGCCTCCCAAGCGATCGGGAGAACAGAGAGGAAAATGATCACAAGCGCGACGATGTGAATTCGCTGTTCGATCTTTGGGATCCGGCTGCCGATCAGGTAGCCGCCCCCAACCATTGTCCAAACCCAAGTTATCCCGCCAGCAATGTTGTAGAAGACGAACTTGTGGTACTCCATCTCCGCTGCCCCCGCGACCGTCGGAGCGAACGTCCGGATGATGGGCACGAAGCGGGCAAGAAAGATCGTCTTCCCGCCGTATTTCTCGTAGAAGTTGTGCGCGGCGAGGAGGTGCGAGCGGCGGAAAAACTTCGAGTCAGGCCTTCTGTAAAGGGCCTGCCCCGCCTTTCTGCCGATGATGAAACCAACCTGGTCTCCCAGGACGGCCGCGATGGATAGTCCCAGGAGGAGCACCCAGACATTCATGAGGCCGGCCGCCGCAAAGACCCCGGCGGTGAAAAGCAGGGAATCCCCCGGAAGAAAGAAGCCAACGAGGAGCCCTGTTTCGGCAAAGACGATTGCATGTAGCGCAAGGTACCCGCCGCCTTGAATCAGGCCCTTGACGTCCATGAGGGAGTGAAAAAGAGACTTGAGAGTTTCGATCACGCGGCCGGAGAATAACGAAGAACCCGCATGGTGTTAACAATCAGAGTGCGAGTGATGCCCGATCCCTGGCTGAAGTCTCGAAAACCCGCGAACGCTTCTGTGCTCGTAGAAGGAGTGCGGAGGCCGGATGGCCCGGGGGGGCAGCTATACTGCGGTCCCGTCCATCTGGACGGATTCTCCGAATGACGAATCAACAGGAGACGACCATGTCCGAAGCCAAGAATCTGCTGGAACGCGGTCCATCGAAGGAAGAAGAGTACTTCAAACTCAAGGAACAGGAGTTGATTGCACAGCTGAAGAGAATGGCGGAGCAGGAAGAAGCACGGAAGAAACTCGCTGAAGCGGCCGAGGCATCCACTGATTCCGCGCTGAAGACCCTCGAGGAACTCGGATACACCCGTGACACGGTCCAGATTCTGCATCTCATCCCGCTGGCTGCCATCGCGTGGGCCGATGGGTACATCACGGCCAACGAGCGCGAGAAGATCATCGAAGCCGCCAAGGCACGAGGCGTCACGGAAGGGTCGCCCGGCTTCCAGGAACTGGAGAAGTGGCTCTCCCAGCCGATTCCCGAGGACTTCCTCAAGCGAACCCTCCGCCTGATTGGAGACATTCTGGAGACTTGGCCCGAAGCCAAGCGCATCGCGCGTGAAACAGAGTTCCTCGCTCTCTGCGAGGGGGTGGCCACTGCCTCGAGGGGCTTCCTGGGTTTCGGAGCGCGTATCTCCAAGGAGGAACGCGATCTGATCACCCAGATCACTCAGGAGATTCACAAAGACCACAAGGAAGCCGCGCAAAAACTGACATCTCAACCGTGAGACTCGCGCTCATTCAGTTCGACATCGCGTGGGAGGACTGGCAAACCAACCACGGCCGGGCCGCCCAACTCTTGAAGCGCGCCGCTGACTTGGGCGCGGACGTGGCCGTATTGCCCGAAATGTTCGCCACTGGCTTTTCGATGAAGGCCGAGAGGATTGCACAGCCCCCGGATGGGCCCACCGGGCGCTGGCTTCTCGGCATGGCCAGGGGCTTGGGACTTCACATCGTTGCCGGGCTCGCCGAAACAGGCGAGCCCCTCCCGAGAAACAACGCCCTCCTCGTTTCACCAGAAGGTGAAATAGAGCGTTACTCCAAGCTGCATCCATTCTCTTTCGCCGGTGAACATCTTCACTACCAAGCCGGTGAAAAGACCCTCACGCGGGAGGTTTGCGGTGTTCGAATAACACCCCTGATTTGTTACGACCTCCGTTTCCCGGAACCGTTCCGTCTGACGGCGGACGGGACGGATCTTTTCCTGGTGATCGCCAACTGGCCCGATCAGCGGCGACACCACTGGCAGACCCTCTTGAAATCTCGCGCGATCGAAAACCTCGCGTATGTGGCCGGCGTGAATCGCGTGGGAGAAGGAGGCGGCCTGACGTACTCGGGGGACTCCATGTTAGTGAACCCCTGGGGTGAAGTGCTCGTTTCCGCATCCAGTATCGAGACGGTCCTCGCCGTCGAGGTTGACCGGGGAGAAGCCGCCGCGGCCAGAGAGCGGTTCCCGGCCTTGAAAGATCGCAGGGATCTGCCTAAACGCCAGGAATCCTCATAACTCTTTCCTGATCAAGACGAGAACGGACACATCGTCTGCCCGGGCCTGGCGGCCCCGGTAGAACGCACAGTCCTCGAGACAGACCATCAGCAGGTCTCTGGCCGAGAGGGAGGAGCCTCCGAGCAGGATGTCTTCAATGCGGCCCGTGCCGTACTCCTCCCCCGTTTCGTTTCTCGTCTCCGAAAGCCCATCCGTGTAGAGAAGGACCGCATCTCCGGCTCCCAGTTGCAGCTTCTGGGATCCGTAATGGGAGCTGTAGAACGTTCCCAGCGGCAGGCCCGTTGGCGCGATCGAGTGGACCCGTCCCGCTGATCTGACGAGCGGGAGGCAGTGGCCCGCGTTGCAGATCTCGAGGCTCCCCGTCGAAGACACCCGGCCGCAGACCAAGGTTGCGAAGGTCCGCGAGAAGCTCGAACTCCGGAAAATCCGGTTGGCGCGTTCGACGAGCGTGGCGACGGGAAGCTGCGCTGGAAGGCTTCGAAACGTGGCCTGCAGATGGGACATCAAGATCGCCGCCGAGACACCCTTTCCGGCCACGTCTCCAAACACAAAGACGAGTTCTCCGCTCGCGCCCTCCGGAGCGAAGACATCGCAACAGTCCCCGCTCACTGGGCCCGCCGGCTCGTAGTGAAAGGCGATCTCCCACCCTGGCAGTCCGAGTTGCGGTTTGGGGAGAAGGGACCGCTGGATTCCGGCTGCCGTTTGAAGGTCTTCTTGCAGCGCGTTTCGCTCGTCGGGCGTCAAGTGGTCGAGACAGAACCGCAAGAGCGGGTTGGCCAGGATTCTCTCTTCCTCCACCGGCTCGTGACACGTTTCGCAGAGTCCGTAGGTTCCGTTGTCAAGCCGGGAGAGAGCATCGTCGACCTCTGAAAGAAGGCGGGCGATCCCCCTGTCCTGGGGCAGAAGCCCCTGAGCCTGACGCAACCGCCCCCGGCGCTCCTCGAGTTCTGGACGGAAGAAAGTCTCTTGAAAGTCGAGAGAAAGGGCCATGAGTCGCTCCTTGGCGGGTTCCTATCTTACGACCCCTGAAGAGCAACGCCACGGCGCGTCTCGTGGCCTTTTTCGCAGCTGGCATCCTCGAGAAGCCCGCTTCCAGGAGCCTCCCCCAATAATCCAGCCGGGAGTATTCTTGGAAGAAGGCGACCGCCACGCGACCTCAATGTCCATGCCACCCGGCCGCGGGCCAGGCCGCCACAAGGAGGCACCGATGGCAACCGGTGAAGACTACTGGAAAGGAACGGTGGTCCCCAACCTCACGATCTACAACAGCAAGGGGAAGTGGGTCAACTACGCGGGCAGTATCGATTTTGTCTCTCTCGTGCTTCAGAAGTTCGCCAAATTCAGATCAAATGCGAGCAATCACAAGGACAAGGACGCAGAGCTTGCCAAGACGAAGCTGGACGAGGCCGGAAAGCAGACATTCGACTGGTCTTACAAACATGGCACGGATGTCAGCAACCTGTACCGCTTCCTCTACCATGTCGGAGGACACCAGGGGGGATACGACGACCCCACGGATGACGGGAACTGCTGGTACGAGGGATACACTGGAAGTCCGATCAAGACCGGCAGCCAGACGAACCTCCCAGTTGGAGTTGTCAGCTTCGTGTACGCCATCAACAAGCAGGCGGCGGAAGTCGAAGCCGCGATTCGGAAACACCAATCCATCGTTTCCAGCCCGAGCACGTCGTCCATCGCGGAAACGGTCAAGGCCGTAAAGGAGAACGCGGAACGAGCAGCCCCGCTCCTCTACCTGGTTCCCGGGACGCAGAAATACGAGTCGCTCGTCAACCTGAAAGACAAGGGCCTCGGCTACCTAGATTTGGTTGGCAAGATCACCGACGCCATCAATGCAGGGAATCAGCAGTTCACCCTGCAAACGGGAAACAAGGCACTCGTGATGACGGGCTTTCAGGTCGGGCTTTCATACATCCCCATCTTCGGTGAGTACTACGCGGCGGCAGCCGCGGCCCTTCCCACGCTAGAAGACTGGGCCCACAACACGACGCTCACCAAGGTCGACATGCTTGCCAAGATTCTTGGGAAACAAGCAGGAGAGATTTTCCCGGGCTGGCAGAAGTAGGGCGAACCGCCCTCTCCCTACTCTTCCCCTGATGTTGGCCACGTCTCCACGGGCACCCGTGGTATGTGTCTCTCGGCGTTTCTTGGAAGCCAGATCGCGAAGGTGGATCCTTTTCCTTTTGCAGAGAGCACATCTATCGAGCCCCCCAGAAGCTGGCAGTAGTGCCGGGTGATCGTCAGGCCCAGCCCGGTTCCTCCGAAAGTCCGGCTTGTCGTCTCGTCGGCCTGGACGAACGGCTGGAAGATTCTCTTCCGTTCTTCCGGTGTCATCCCGACCCCGGTGTCAGAGACGAGGAACAGCACGCCATCGTCCTCTCTCCTGCGCTCGGCTCGCGCTTCGACGGTGATTGTCCCCGCCCTCGTGAACTTCGCGGCGTTACTCCCCAGGTTCAGGAGACACTGGCGCACTTTTATTTCGTCCGACTTCATGAGCCCCAGGTTCTCCGCCACGAGCGCCACGACGTTCTGATTCGATTGGGAGAGAGCGCGCACGATCTCGGCAACCTCATCCAGCATGGGGTTGATCGCGAAATCCGACAACTCCAAGTCCGTCTTCCCCGCCTCGATTTTCGAGAGATCGAGAACGTCATTGATCATGCCGAGGAGGTGTCTGGCAGAGAGACGGATCCTCTCAAGATCCTCCTTCAGGACGTCGTCTCCCCGGTCGCGAGCATCCTCCACGAGCATCTCCGCGTAGCCGATGACGGCTGTGAGCGGCGTGCGCAACTCGTGGCTCATGTTTGCGAGGAACTGGCTCTTGGCCCGGCTGGCCTGCTGGGCCCGGTACTCGGAGACCCTTAGTTCTCGCGTCCTCTGAGCCACCTTGGCCTCGAGGCGGGACTTTTGCTGTTCGAGCGAGGCGACGCGGAAACGAACGAAGATTGCGACCGTGCCACCCGCCAGGAACGCGTAAACCAGGAAGGCCCACCACGATCTCCACGGTGCCGGACGAATCCTTATTTTCAACTCGGCTGGACCAGATGTGTTGCCGAACGCGTCTCTTCCCCAGACCCGGAACGTGTAGGACCCCGGAGGCACGTTCGTGTAACGCCTCACGGGCTCAGCCGACCAGTCTCGTGAAACGGGCTCGAAACCATCGAGTTGAGAGCGGTAGCGGGTCTCTTTTTCGCGAAACATGCTGACGAGCGCAAACTCGAAGGTCAAGTTGTTGGCCAGGTAGGAGAGATCCTGAAGCTTCGCGGCCGCGGTCACGGCGTCTCCTGCCAGAACGCGCTCGATGTAAAGCGGCTTGCGTACGGCATCGGGCCACTCGCGCGCGGGGTCGAACACCGCCGCGCCCTGCACGGTCCCTATCCAGACTCGCCCCTTGGAGTCCACGATCCCGCTTCCATAAGTCGCGGCGTTACTTGGCAAGCCGTCATCAGTGGTGTAAAGGGCCGGCGCAAACTCACGCTCCCTTCCTTTTTCACTTCTTACGGGGGTCAAACAGACAACCCCACGGGTGGTGGCCACAAAAGTCCGGTGGAGGGCGTCCTGAAGAATGATGTGTACACGCTGGCTGGGAAGAACGGCATTCCCGATGCCCGAAATCACGTGGACTTCGCTCGATTCGGCCTCGGGATCGATCTGAGCCAGTCCGGTGGCCGTGCCGATCCAGAGCTTGGGCCGGTTCGGGGGATCAGAAACGGCGTACAGGGTTCGCACCTCGTTATTCGGAAGCCCGTCCTCGTGCCGAAAAACGGTCATCCCGCCAGCGCGTAAACGCGCCAGACCCCCTCGTGTGCCGGCCCAGACCGAGACAGTTCCGTCCGCTTCAGGAAAGAGGTACAGAGACAAGACCGAGTTGTGGGGAAGACCACTCGAAACATCATGGACAGTCCACCGCCCCTCCGAGAACTCCGCAAGCCCGCGGTCGTCAGTTGCCACCCACAGAACCGGTTTCCCCTTCCGCAAACCCGTGACCAACCTATTGATACGCGAGCTGGGAGGAGGGCCGCCTTCCGTCCACGGGACGAAGGTCCCGTCTTTTTCGATGACAAGCCCTTCTCCAGGGAAACCCGCGACCACGCGGTTCCCCTTCTCGCCAGGCCACTCCGAAAGGGTCGAGATCTGATTTCCAGGGAGCCCCGTCTCCACATTGAAGACCTTGAAGCTCCCATTTTCGAGCCGGGCCAGGCCTCCGTTTGTTCCAAACCAGAAGACGGGGTTATTCGTGGACGAACGGGTCTCGAGGATCGCGTAAACCTGATGACTCGGAAGGCCGACCGTTACATCAAAGCTGACCCACCGGCCCATCCGGAGACAGGCGACACCGCCACCTCCGGTCCCCATCCAGAGCGTGCCGGTCGCGGGGCCCCCCTGCGGCGCCAAGAGAGCGAAGATGCTGTTACTGGGAAGCCCGGCTCGCAGCCCAAAAGACGTCCATTTGCCTCCGGGCGAGACCCTCACGAGGCCACCTCCATTTGTACCAACCCAGAGACTCCTGCTCCCATCGGCCTCCTGGGTCTCGGCCAGCGACGAAATCAAGTTGCTGGGGAATCCGGAGGCAACGTCGAACTTCCGCACGGAATTCCCGTTGACCTGGAAGAGCCCGCGTCCCCAGGACCCCAGCCAGAGAGTTGGCTCTTTGGTACCACTTTTTGTCTCGAGCAAGTTTCCAAAAGAAACCCGGGGCAACTGGCCCGAAGCGTCAAAGAGGTGAAACCGGCCCTTCTCGAAGTAGGCAACCCCCGCCTCCGTCGTTGCCCAGACCGTCTTCACTCCAGAGGGCGACGTTGCCTCGGCAAAACTCCAGACGCGGTTCTCGGGCAAGCCGTCTCCTGAATCGAGAGTGGAAAACACTCCCCCCTCCAGTACCACGGCGCCCTTTCCATAGGTCGCGAACCAGATCCTTCTGACACCGTCCGGCAAGCTCGACTCGAGGATTGCGTTGACACGCTCGTGAGGGAACTGCGAGGGCACGTCAAACCACTGCCAGGCCCCGTCCTTCAGGCGTGCGATCCCGCCATCCTGCCGGCCGAACCACAGGGCGCCGTCAGAGGCCGGCAGGATGGCACGGACATAATTAGAGACTGCCCGGTTGGGCATCGGGATCGCTCTCCAGCGAACGCCGTTATAGAACGCGGCTCCATCCTGAGTGGCACACCAGAGGTAACCTCTCTTATCAAACGTGAGAGAGTAGACCGAGTTGTGCGGGATTCCGTCACGGTCGTCGAAGATCCGGAGCGGCAGCCGGCCGGCATCCGCGGCTTCCATGACAGGCAGATCCTGGGCCTGTGCGATTCCCGTCAGAAAAAGAAATACGGCAAGGTGGCGGAGCGCCGTCCTCATGTGTTTAACGAAGCATACCTGCCGTTTCCGCTAGCGGCCTCAAAACTCTTCATCCAGCTTGACAAGTCTCTGGCCCGCGCTCAGTCTGCTCTCTTGCAATGCTCGTGTCGACGAATACAAAGGCCCCGCTAGTGGGCGTCATCATGGGAAGCAAGAGTGACCTCGATGTCCTCTCCCCCGCTCTGGAGATCTTGACTGAACTCGGTATCCCCCACGAGGCCGCGGTCGTATCGGCACACCGAACCCCTGACCGGATGTTCGCCTACGCGGAATCGGCGGAAGAGCGCGGCCTTCTTGTCATCATTGCCGGTGCGGGGGGAGCCGCCCACTTGCCGGGCATGGTGGCTGCCAAGACACTCTTACCCGTATTGGGGGTTCCGGTCCCGGCCACACTCCTGAATGGACTCGACTCGCTTCTTTCCATCGTCCAGATGCCAAAGGGGGTCCCTGTGGGAACCCTGGCGATCGGGAAACCGGGGGCTTTTAACGCCGGCCTTCTGGCTGCCCAGATCGTCGCGGCAAAGTTCCCTGAGATCAGGGACCGGCTCCGCGCGTACAGGGATGCCCGCCGCAAGGAAGTCGAGGAGATGAGCATTCCATGAACGGGCCCATTCTTCCGGGGGCCGTCATCGGCGTTCTGGGCGGCGGGCAGTTGGGCCGGATGATGGCCCTGGCCGGGCGGCCCATGGGGTACCGCTTCCGCTTTCTCGACCCGGACCCGGAGTGTGCCTCTCGTTTCCTTGCGGATTCACTCGTCACGGCTGCTTTTGATGATGCCGAGGCCATAACACAACTCGCGCGCGGTTCGGACGCCGTGACGATCGAGATCGAGAAGATCAATCCGGAAGGCATGAAGCTTGCGGCGTCAAGGTGCCCCGTGCGGCCCTCGGCGGAGGCCGTCCACATCATTCAGGATCGCATCCGCCAGAAGACGTGGCTTGCGAAGAACGGCATTCCTTTGGGACCCTGGAAACCGGTCTCATCCAGAGATGAACTCGAGGAGGCACTTCGGCAGCTGGGGCCCTCCTTCGTCAAGGCGGCGCACGGCGGTTACGACGGGAGAAGTCAGATCGAAGTAAACGGACCAGCCGGGGCCCTCGATGCGTGGGAGGCCTTGGGAGGCGTGCCATGTGCCGTGGAGCAGTCCCTCGATCTCTGTATTGAACTCTCGGTCATGGTCGCGCGCACGGCAACTGGACAGATGGCTGTTTACCCTCCGGCGCTCAACCAGCACGAAAACCGGATTCTCGCCTGGTCCGTCCTGCCAGGCCCGCTGCCACAACCTGTTGCCGAAACCGCGGTGGAGATTGCAGAGGACATCGCCGCAACTCTAAAAATCGAGGGTCTTCTCGCCGTGGAGATGTTTTTGACCAGCGAGGGCAAAGTGCTGGTGAACGAACTGGCCCCGCGTCCGCACAACACATTTCACTCAACGGAAATGGCCTGTGTGACGAGCCAGTTCGAGCAAGCCATCCGGGCGGTTTGCGGCCTCCCGCTCGGCTCGACAGAGGTTCTGCGGCCCGCTGCCATCATCAACCTTCTGGGGGACCTCTGGCTGCGCTCCACTCCCCCCGCGTTCGAAAAAGCCCTCGCGATTCCCGGTGTCAGGCTCAACCTGTACGGGAAGGGCCCCGCGCGCCCCGGCCGCAAGATGGGTCATCTAACCGCGTCAGCCGAAACACCGCAGCTTGCCATCGACCGTGTCCTTCGAGCCTTTAGACAGCTTGGAGGAGATGCTGGCTGAACCGGCCAGCGTTCTCTTAGACTCCACGGGTATGCGGAAAGCCGTTTCTCCCGAAGCTCTTGCGGAACGGGTTCTCGCCCGGCATCCGGCCGCCATCGCCCGGGCAATTTCTTGGGCCGAAACAAAGGACCCAGAGTTCACGGAACTCTTTGGTGTTCTTTACGGCCACACGGGGAAAGCGCGAGTCACCGGGTTCACAGGCTCCCCGGGGGCCGGGAAATCCACGTTGACAGCAGCCGTGGCCCGCGCGGCACGCGCCGAGGGCAAGCGTGTGGGCATCATCGCCGTGGATCCCTCGTCCCCCTTTTCCGGCGGCGCGATTCTCGGAGACCGCATCAGGATGCAAGACCTGTACACCGACAAGAACGTTCTGATCCGTTCGATGGCCACGCGCGGCCACTTCGGCGGACTGGCGCGGGCGACGGCGGACGCCGTCGATATCCTCGATGCAGCCGGTTTTGATGAAGTTCTCGTGGAAACCGTGGGAGTTGGCCAAGACGAGGTCGAGGTCTTTCAGCTCGCGGAAACCTGCGTCGTTGTTCTCACGCCGGGCATGGGGGACGACATCCAGGCTATAAAAGCCGGCCTGATGGAGGTCGCGGACCTTTTCGTCGTCAACAAGGCCGACCGGGACGGCGCGGACCGGGTCGTTCGCGAGGTCTTGCAGATGCAAGAGATGGGTGAGCATGGAGCCTGGCTGCCACCAGTCTTGAAAACGATCGCGAAAGATGCCACCGGCGTCCCTGAATTGCGGTCAGAAATCTTGCGGCACCGGGCGTTCGTGGACACACCCGAAAGTGACGAGAGGAAACGGGAGCGGACCCTCAAGCGCATCGAATCGATTGTCCACGAGGAACTGATAACTCAATTACGGCGCGGCAAGGGGGCCGCAAAGTCTCTCGGCGGCCTGGTGGAATCGGTTCGTAAACGCCAGAAGAACCCGCACCAGGCTGCGGCAGAATTGATGAATGGAATTGGAGAGTGAACCACATGAGCGACCAGCCAACGGGACGCGTTCTCAGAATTGCGCACATCGGAATCGCCGTTGAATCAATTGAAAAGAACGGCGCGTTCTACGACCTTCTAGACCTCATCGAGACCCACCGGGAGGACGTCGAGTCCCAGAAAGTGTTGACATCCTTCAGACCCGTCGGGGAGTCGTTCCTAGAGCTTCTGGAACCAACGTCTCCTGAAAGCCCGATCGCCAAATACCTCGCCAAGAACAGGCCCGGCATTCACCACGTCTGCCTGGAAGTGGACGATGTCAACGCCGTCCTTTCGAAACTGAAAGAGAAGGGCGTGCGTCTCATCAACGAGACTCCGTTCGAGGGTGCGCACCAGTGCCTCGTTGCTTTCGTGCACCCGGCTTCCACGGGAGGCATCCTTCTTGAGTTGAGTCAGAAGATGGGAGCGCACTGAGGAGTTTTCCGGGGAGACCGGTCAGATCTTTCCCGGAAATGGCTCGAGGTTTCCTCGGTCTACTTTTTCTTGGAGGGTTTCTTCTTCTCCAGGAGGGCAGAGGCCATGAGCGCCTCGATTTCATCGGCCTCTTTCGGAACTCCATGGGTGAGGATTTCCGCGCCCTCGGCCGTCACGAGGACGTCGTCCTCGATGCGGATACCAGTCCCGAGGTATTCTTTTTTTGCCTTCTTCTCATCGGGTCTGATGTAGAGACCCGGTTCGACCGTCACGACCATTCCCGCCTCAAGCAACTTCTTGCTGCCATCGTCTTTCGTATACCGGCCCCGGTCGTGAACATCGAGCCCGAGCCAGTGCGATGTCCGGTGAAGCGTGAATCGCTGCTGAAGCTTTTTCGCCCTGATGTTCCTCGCCTTCCCCTTCAAAAGGCCGAGTTCGAGAAGCCCGTCGATGAGAACATCGTGGGCTGCTTCCTGAATACCGTCGAAGGGGTTTCCCGCCTTGATGGCCCCGATCGCAGCCTTCTGTGCCGCCAGTACGATGTCGTAAACGCGGCGCTGCGCCTGGGAGAAATGGCCCGTCGAGGGGTATGTGCGGGTGATGTCGGAAGCGTAGCCCTCGTACTCGCAACCGGCATCGATGAGAACCAGATCATCCGGTTCGATGCGGCACCGGTTTCCGACGTAATGGAGAATGGTCGCATTCACCCCGGAGGCGACGATGGGAGGATAGGAGAAGCTGGCGGCTCCATCGACGAGGAAGCGCTTCATCAGGACAGCCTCGATCTCGTACTCGAACCGGCCAGGGCGCGTTTCTTCCATGGCTTCGGTGTGCGCCCGTGCGGCAATGGCGGCCGATCGCCGCATCAGGTCGAGTTCTTCCGGCTCTTTGATCAGCCGCATCTCGTGTAGGACCACGGTTGGGTCCGCGACGGTAACTGGCCCCCGTTGCGGATCTCTCGCTTCTCTTCGAAACCGGCCGAGAAGCGAAATGATTCGCTCATCGGCCTCTTTGTTGATTCCGAACGCGTGGAAAAGCGTGTGTGTTTTTCTGAGAAGGGGGGGGAGCTTCTCTGAGAGGTCCTCGAGAGGGAATGCCTCATCGGCCCCAAATGAACGAACGGCTCCTTTTGGCCCTGCCCGGAGACCCTCCCATGTCTCCCGCTCGCGATCCTTCTCACGAACGAAGAGAATCATCCTTTTCTCGAAACCGTCGAAAACGGCCACGGTTTCTGGCTCAGGGAAACCCGTCAAATAGAAGAGATCGGGATCTGGCCGGTACCGGTACGTCACGTCGTGGGACATATGGGCCTCCGGAGCCGCAAAAAGAACGGCCACGGCTTCACCGATCATTTCGTAGAACCGGACCCGGCGCCTGGCGAATATGCTCGGGAGGGAATCAGGAGTTTCTTTCAAGATGAGGAGAGTGTAATGCCAGCTGAGTTGCGACTCGTGAGAAGACTTCAGCAGTTGTATGAAGACGCGACCGGCTCACGGCTCAAGCGAGCGGTTCTGGAAGGCCAGGTCTCGGTGGACGGGAAAATCGTGGACGACCCGGGGACGCTCGTCAGCGAGGATCAAACAATCGAGTGGGATCAGAATCGCCGGATCCAGCGGCGAGTCGACACATCACTCGAGGTGCTTTTCGAGGACGAGGATTGCATCGCGGTCATTAAACCCTCTGGACTTCTCACGCACCCGACGGAAGCCAAGGAGCGCGACACGCTCGTCTCACGGGTATCGAACTACCTGGCGCGCCGGTACCGGGGCCGCCAGTACGTCGCGGTCGTACACAGACTCGATAAGGAAACATCGGGAATACTGGTGTTTGCCCGCAGCCGGCAGGGCCTCGAGAAACTTCAGAACCAGTTACGTGCCCACAGCATGGACCGGCGTTATCTTGCCGTCGTCGAGGGGAATGTTGGGAGCGATTCTGGTACGTACCGGTGGGAACTCGTGGAAGACCGTGGCGACCGCCGAAAGGGTGTTGCACGGGAAGGGCAGGTGGGAATACCCGCCGTGACATCGTGGAAAGTCAAACAGCGTTTCGGCTTTGCGACCCTGGTCGAGGCGCGGCTCCAGACGGGACGAACACACCAGATAAGAATCCATTTCACTCATGCGGGGCACCCGCTCGTTGGCGACCCTGTCTACCGGGATTCTGATTTGCCACCTTTCCCGGTCCCCTTCGGCCGGCAGGCCCTGCACGCGGGACACCTCGGGTTCGAGACGCCCTCGGGCCAGCATGTCAGTCTTGACGCTCCCCCTCCGCCAGATTTCAAACGCCTCCTGGAAAGCCTGGAAGCGCTTTCCAGGCGAACACGGCGGGACACAAAAGAAGCCTGAGATCCACCGGTTCCTGGGGGAGCGTCCCGTCGAGTTTCTCCTGGGCCTTACGCGCCGCGCTCAGAATTTCTTCTGGCTGGGCGGTCTCGAGTTTTCGATCGCTTGCGAAAACCAGAAGCGGCAAGAGGCCGGCAATTTCCGCGGGCCCCAGGAGAACTCTCTTCGTAAGATGTGGCACGGCCCATTTGCAAGGCCCGGCGTGCGCGCGAAAAAAGGGGGCCACGGGCCTCAGGCGCGCCGTCAGTTCCTGTTGAGCACACACCGGTTCCTCGAGCCAGGCTGGAGCCAGGACGTCTTCCCCGAGTTGCCAGTAGGGAACTCTCTCCTCTTGGCGGGAGTTCGGCGGCCCCGGCACCAGATAGGGGACTTCCTCGAGCCGCCCCTCATTCCAGAAGAAAGCCCGGGCGCACGCCCGGCAGAAGCAGACATCACCCGAGTGGTTCTTTTCGAATGGGACACGGCAGCCCGGGCAGTCGAGCTTCAGAAAAGACAGAGGCTGCTTCGGGGGAAGTTCCGGGGCCATGGCCAGCGCCCGAAGGAGAGTTTCTTGCTCGTCCGAAGTTATCTCCCAGACGTAAGCGCCCGAGAAAGAGTCGGCCAGGAAGTGCCGCTCGCCTTCCGCCATAGAAAGTGTCAGGACGGAAAACGGATGGTACGTAACGGCTCTCCTTCGCAGAACCAGCGAAGCGACCCTCCCGATGACATCCAGATGGCGAGCCATGCGGATGGTTGTGATGCGCGCAAAGAGGGCCTGATCGCGGTTTTCGACATCGATGAGAGGCGCGGGGTGGAGCGGCTCGAACTCGGCAAACTCGAGAGGCAACGCCTTCCCCGTGGCATCCAGACGGGCGACTCCCCGCGGAAGCGGCAGGGCTCCGTCAAAACCGAGCCTCGCGAACTCGAGATCCCTCACCGCGAGCGTCCGCTGCACCGTCCCGGCGGCGTCCGGCCCGGTCACTGCTTCGAACAGGCGGGCCCGGAAATGGACGTAAGGCGCGGAAAACGAAAAGAACCCGGTGATCCTGGCCTGGCCCAAGAGCCGCTGCAACTGTTCTCGTTTCTCGAATGCCGAAATCCGCTCCGGCAAATCGGACGAGGGACCAAGAACACGTGGCAACAGGGCATCCAGACTGCCTTGTATGAACCGGGAAATCTCGAGCCCGAAGGGGTCCTCCACCCTTATTCGGGCCTCGAGGGCCTCACTCAGCGCCCGGGTCATGAGGTCTTCCATGAGCGCATTCTTTGTGGCCTCGGCACTCTCGAACCGTCTCACGAGGGTCAACCCGAGCGACCCCTTCTGTTTCAACCGGTAGACCGACTTGCAGCAGTGGACGTCGGCATCTGGCCAGGGAACGGGCAACGACCGGTTGCAAACGAGACAGCGCGGCCGTTCAACCCCGTGCCGGGAGACATCGCCCGCAAGAGGCGTGAAGCGTGACGGCCGGTCCAGCATGCGTGCTCAGGCTCTTTTCAACTCTACTGCAAAAGCGATGTTGAAGCCGGGGCACGGCCGGCTCAAGTCTGCGGTATAAAACCCATCAAATGTTAAAGAGAGCCAGGTTCATCGCAGGTGCCTTGCTGCTGGTCCTCTGGGGTTGTGGAAGCGAGATGCCCGAGTTTCCGAGAGTGACAAGAGCCCCGGAGGAACTTGGCTTCTATTCTTCATTCGAGGCCGCCCGGCTGCCGCTCCCGAAACGGCAGAAGATTCAGCAGATGGCCTACGCCCCCCCAGGCGGGAACGAACCCACCTTCAGCGGAGAGATCATCATTACGGAGTACGAGGGTGTGGCCACGCGGGCCGAAGCCGAGGAGGCGCGTGACGGTTACGCAAAACGCTACAAGTCAGAGCAATACGGGCCCGTCGAGGACTTCCGCGTGGATGAGCGCCCCGCATGGGGGTGGACGGAGACCTCGTTTTACAAGGGCAAGGTCGATAGCATGCAGCTCACCCTCATCGTTCCCTATGAGACCATGACCTACAGCATCGAGTTCTCGGCCCGGAAACCCGAGTGGCAGAACATCGAGTACCTCCGCTCGGTGGCGACCTCTTTCGAGCTTCCGAAAAAGCACGCAACGACCGCCGCCGGCCTCATCATTTTCGGCGTTTTGACAGGAGCCCTGACCTGGATTTGGTGGAAAGTGAAAGAGGCTGAGGCCTCAGCGGGCTGAGGCGTCAGCGGGCTGAGGCGTCAGCGGGCTGAGGCGTCAGCGGGCGAGCAGCATCAAGAGGCCGGTCACCGTGGAGAGAATCGAGACCGTCGCCCCGAGGATGACTAGCGGCGGCACTCGCGGTTTTGATTTGACCGTGACGGGTGCTTCCTGGTCCGGCTTTGCCGGGTTCTTTTCCGCTTCCAGGGACGGCCTCGAGATCCCGGGACCCGGCCCGGCCGGCGGCCTGGCGGGTGACGGGCGTGGCAAAGCGCCCGGCGGGCCTCCCCCATCAGTAGCGGCCAGGACTTGCGTGGCTCCTGGCCGCGCGACAAGGGCGGCAACCTGGCCGGAAACGTACGGATCCTGGATATCGAGCGTCTTCAACCTGAAGAACGCCCTCATCATCCGGACGTAGTCTTTTTCCAGTTTGTAGAGCTTTGCGAGCTGCAGAAGCAGAGCGGGGTTATCAGGTTCCTGCTTCAGCCGGGTCTCGAGTTCTTGCGCCTTTCCTTTCGGCTCAGCGGGCTCCACGCGGTAGCCCGCCTTCTGGCTGATTTGTGTCATCAAGACACGGGTATTCGCGTGGTCTGGCATCAGAAGGCCCGCCTGGTAAAGCTCCCACAAAACCACTTCATCCGAGGCGGCTCCAGAAGAGAGAAGGCTCCGAGCGCGACCGGAATGGAGTTCAAAGAGCTTCCTGCTTCTGGCCTCGAGATATTCCTTTGGACGGTAAAGAAACTCGAGGAACGCATCACGCGGGTTCCCGGCCGTGATTGCTTGCAAGAGCGCCGAGAGCGCATCGCTTGCGATCTGTGCTTCCTGGTAACGGAGCGCGGGAGACTTCGCGATCATTCTCTCGACGGTGCGATCACACTCGACGGGAATGAGGGGATCTGTGTCAAAGAGGCGTGGCGGAACCATGTCGACGATCCGCCGCATCGAAGTGGCGGGGTTTTCCGTCATGAACGGATTGGCTCCGGCGAGCATTTCATAGAGAACGACACCCGCCGAAAAGACGTCCGAGCGGGCGTCGATGGGCTGTCCCAGGGCCTGTTCCGGCGACATGTAGGCTGGTGTTCCAATGACACTACCAGTAGCCGTTAGCTTCGTCATCCCCGCCGTTTTCGAAATCCCGAAATCGCTGACCTTCACCTCTCCCTTGCGGTTGATCAGCACATTTTGCGGCTTCATGTCCCTGTGAACGATGCCGCGGGCGTGCGCGGAGGCAAGCCCGTTCAGGATTTCGCGGGCTACGAACACCGCCACTTCCGGCGGGAATTTGGGCGTGCGGTCCATCACCATCCGGAGAGGTCCGCCATCCACGAGTTCCATGGCGATGTAGTAGTGAGGTCCCGCCCCTACCTCGAAGATTTCCAGGATGTTCGGGTGTTTCAGCTGCGAGTGAATGTGAACTTCGTGGCGAAAACGGCTGATGAATTCGGGATCCTGAGCGGCGTGGGGCAAGATCAGCTTCAGCGCCACCGGGCGATTTGTTTTCGCCTCGCGGGCGCGGTAGACGACGGCCATGCCCCCCTGCGCGATCATTCCATCGATGACGTATCCAGGAAGTTGGAATGTCATGTACCCTCCGTTAGCTCACTGAGCCGCTTCGCCGCTCCAGAAAAGGTCGTCGCCGTCGCCAAACTTGCCATTTGGTCCAGCGGATCGAATCTCACACTTCTTGAAAAGCGGTCCTCCGAACTCGGACATCGACGAACGCGGGTACGGTTCCGTTGGGGTGTAACGAATTGGGCTCTTCCACGAATCCGCCGTTTCGTTGGGGCCGGCTGGAAGACCGCGACGCTGCAGCTCCTTGAGCGATTCCGGGAACCCGCCATTTTCCCCCTCGAAAATCAGCAGGGCCTGTTTAATGCGGCGCATCTTGTCGGCCGTCATGGCTTTCATGTGTCCCCGGTATCCAACCGTGAAGCCAATCAAGGCCAGGAGCACGATCAGACCGCCGATGATCTTGTAGACCGAAAGCTGGAATCCACGAACCACCCTCACGGCCTGGCCCACTCCCTTGTCGAGGACAGTCGGCTTCTGGAAAAGGTTCTTTCCACACGTTGCGCACGTTACCTCGCGAGGGCCGTAGAGGTCCTGGGCTCCGCAGTGGGGGCAACCGAGCGGCCGTAACGCGCCGGGTTTTTTCGGCTGGACGAGCGGCGCCGTGCAGAAACCGCACTTCACGGCAACGGGAGGGTTCTCCCATCCACAACTGGGACAGCGCTTCACGCCGGAACCTGCCTGCTGCGCGGCGGCACCAGCGGACTGATCGGGAACAGACACCGCACGGCCTCCTGATTCTCGAGGTGATCATAAGTCATGACGATGGGCGCAGCATAGGCGTATACGCCAGGACGCCGGGAAGGCCGTAAGATCAAAGTGCAGTGTCATCATCACTTCCCCCCGATGAATCTGGTTTCCCCGCTCTCAACCTGGACTCTCGTCTGCTTTCGCAGCTCGCAGCGCTCGGATACGAAGAACCCACGCCGATCCAGCGCCGGGCCATCCCGCCTCTTCTCGAAGGGCGTGATCTTCTCGCGCAGGCAGCAACCGGCACGGGCAAGACGGCCGCATTCGCGCTACCCATGCTCCACCGGCTTGCGCACGAAGGTGAGGACCGTAAGGCTGTTTTTGGACTCGTCCTGGTGCCGACGCGAGAACTCGCCATGCAGGTAGCGGAAGCGGTGCACCGGTACGGGCGCGAGTTAGGCGTCCGTGTGCTGGCTGTTTACGGCGGCTCATCCATGGGCCAGCAACTCCGGTCCCTCGAGCGCGGCGTGGATGTCGTTGTCGCAACCCCCGGCCGGGCGCTCGACCACATCCGGCGAGGCAGCCTTTCGCTCGGAAGCCTTGGCTTTGCCGTACTCGATGAAGCCGACGAGATGCTCGACATGGGGTTTCACGAGGATCTGGAGGCGATACTCGAAGTCACGCCAGCCGGGAGGCCGCTCGCGCTCTTTTCGGCCACACTCCCCTCCCGCATCACTGGGCTTGCCGGCCGTCACCTGCAGACGCCGGTTTCCATCCGGATCGACGGGAAGGAACACGCCAGTGCCAGCCCCCCGGGGCGCGTCAGCCAAACGGCCTACGTCGTTTCCCGTCCTCACAAGTTAGCGGCGCTGTCGCGGATTTTGGACATCGAGGATCCTGCATCCGCGATCGTTTTCTGCCGGACGAGGACCGAGGTCGACGAATTGACCGAGACCCTGAATGCGCGCGGTTACCGTTCAGAAGCCCTGCACGGAGGTTTCTCTCAGGAACAGCGTGACCGCGTCATGAAGAGGTTCCGGGCGGGGACGCTCGACCTCCTCATTGCCACGGACGTTGCCGCGAGGGGTCTTGACATCGAGCAGATCTCGCACGTCGTGAATTACGACGTGCCGACAGAACCCGAGGCCTACGTCCACCGCATCGGCCGGACAGGCCGCGCGGGCCGGGAAGGAACGGCAATCACCCTGTTCGAGCCCCGAGAGCAGTGGCTCCTCAGAAATATCGAGCGGCTGACCAAACAGAAGATCACGATGGCCACGGTCCCGACCGTGGCGGACCTTCGCGCGCGCAGACTCGAACTCACGCGTGCCTCCATCCGGGAAGCGATTGTGGAAGGGGATCTTGACCGCTTCCGAGTGGCCGTCGAGGCGCTGGCCGAAGAGTTTGATGTCCTTGACATTGCCGCGGCTGGCGTGAAACTGGCGCATCAGGCGAGCGGCACAAAGGACGACGAACCCGAGATCCCTCACATGAAGCTGCCTTCGGAACGGAAGGAACCCGCCAGCAGCTACCCGAAGAAAGAGACGAGGAGAGTCCGCCCGGCTGATGCCGTGAACATCTTCATCGGAGCCGGGCGCCTTCTGGGGATTCGCCCGGCCGATCTTCTGGGGGCCATTGCCAACGAAGCCAACATCCCCGCGCGGGCCGTGGGGGCGATCGAGATCGCCGACCGTTTCTCGCTTGTGGAAGTGCCCGCGGATGTGGCCGAAGACGTCATCGCCGCCCTCAAACACACCACCATACGGGGGCAAAAGGTGACGGTGCGGCGAGAACGCTACGAGGGCAAACCAGTAGAACGCGCACCCCGGGAGAGACGAAGATGAGTGAGAGGCATCAAAGCCTCGGGGAAGAAATCGCCAACAGCATCAGCCATGGAGTTGGATTCGTGGCCGCGCTCGTCGCCACTCCGTTTCTCGTGATGACTGCCGCCAAGGAGGGCGGGACCGCGGAAATCGTTGGGGCCAGCGTGTTCATGGTAACCGCCATGCTTCTCTACCTCACATCCACGCTTTACCACGCGCTCGCGCGAAACCGCGCCAAGCGCGTGTTTCAGATCCTGGACCACGGGGCCATCTTCCTGTTGATTGCCGGCACCTACACCCCGTTCACTCTTGGCGTTCTGCGAGGCGCATGGGGCTTCACGCTTTTCGGGATCGTGTGGGGCCTCGCCGCGGCGGGCATCACGCTCAAGGCCGTGGCCGGAGTACGCTACCCGAAGCTCTCCACGATTTTCTATCTCGCGATGGGCTGGCTGGTTGTCATCGCGATACAGCCGCTCTCCACAGCCGTTCCGGCACCGGGTCTCATCTGGCTTGCGGCCGGGGGCGTCGCTTACACGGCCGGCGTCGTTTTTTACGCTCTGGACCGGATGAAGTACGCCCACTTCATCTGGCACCTTTTCGTACTGGCCGGAACGGCCTGCCATTTTGTGGCGGTGATGGGTTACGCCATCAAGGGGGCTTGAAGAGCAGGCGGTTCACGAACAAGAAGGAGTAGGATTTCTTCATGAAGAGTCTTCTCCGAACCGTCCTCATCGCGGTTTCCAGTGCCGGGATGCTGTCCGGCCCGCTAGACGCCGCCGAGCCTCATCCTTTCTCTGTCCACGACATGCTTGCCATGGAACGGATCTCTGATCCGCAGGTCTCTCCGGATGGCAAGTCCGTCGCTTTCACCCTCCGCATCACGGACCTCGCGGCAAACAAGGGCCGTACCGACATCCACGTACTTGACCTCGGCTCAAAAGCGGTGAGGAAACTCACAGGGCACGACGCGGCGGATACCAACCCCCGCTGGGCCCCCGGCGGGAAGAGCATCTACTTTCTCTCGACGCGTTCGGGCTCCTCTCAGGTATGGCGTCTCCCGATGAACGGGGGCGAGGCCGAACAGGTGACAAAGCTCCCCCTCGATGTCGACGGTGTGGAGATTTCGCCGGATGGCAAGGCTCTTGTGCTTGCCATGGCCGTCTTCCCCGGCAAGTCCCCGGAAGAGACGAAAAAGATGCTGGAAGAGAAGGAGACTGCCAAGGCAACGGGCAAGCTTTACGATCGCCTCTTTGTCAGGCACTGGGACAGCTGGAAGGACGGAACGCGCAACCACGTCTTCTCTTACGCACTTGCGGGAGGCCCCGCAAAAGACCTGATGCCACAAATGGATGCGGATGCCCCGAGTAAACCGTTCGGCGGCCTGGATGAGACGGCCGTTTCCCCCGACGGGAAGACCCTTCTCTTCACGGCAAAGGATGTGGGCCGCGAGGAGGCCTGGTCGACGAACTACGACATCTTCTCGGTGCCGATGGACGGTTCGACGGCTCCGAAGAAGATCACCACAAACCCCGCATGGGATTCCCAGCCCCGGTTCTCACCGGACGGCAAATCTGTCGCGTACCTGGCCATGAGCCGCCCTGGCTACGAGGCGGACCGGTTCCGCATCGTCATTCGTGATCTCGCCTCCGGGAAGGAGAAGACGCTCGATTTGCGCGTCGATGACGGAAAGTTCGGCGACCGCTCCCCGGGGAATCTCATGTGGACAGCCGATGGGAAGGAAATCCTCTGTACGGCTGATCATCTCGGTCAGCACCCGGTGTTTGCTCTCGACATCGCGACCGGAAAGAGCCGCATCCTCGTTGAACAGGGCTCCGTGGGCGAGTTCCAGCTTCTCCCTTCAGGCCGCGTTCTTTATGGGATGCACTCGTTGAAGGGACCGGTGGAGTTGTACGCGGTGGCACTCTCGGGTGGTCCTTCCGAGAAACTCACGGGAATCAACGACGCCAGGGTGGCAGCGGCGCGCTTCGGGGAGGCCGAGCAGTTTTCGTTTCCCGGATTCAAGAAAGAGAAGGTCTACGGCTACCTCGTCAAACCGGCCAATTTTGACCCCAGCAAGAAATACCCCGTTGCGTTCCTGATTCATGGCGGACCGCAGGGCTCGTTCGGGAACGACTTCCACTACCGCTGGAATCCGCAAGCCTACGCCGGTGCCGGGTACGCGGCCGTCATGATCGATTTCCACGGGTCGACTGGCTACGGCCAGGCCTTCACTGACACCATCAACGGCGACTGGGGCGGCGCGCCCTACGAAGACCTCATGAAGGGACTCGATTACGCGCTCAAGACCTACCCGTTCCTCGACGGCAACCGGGTGGGCGCCCTCGGCGCCTCGTACGGCGGCTTCATGATCAACTGGATCGCGGGACAGACGGACCGCTTCAAGGCCCTGGTTTGTCACTCCGGGAACCTCGACGAGCGGTTCGCCTACTACGACACGGAGGAACTCTGGTTCCCAGAGTGGGAGCACGGCGGCGTTCCCTGGAATCCAAAGACCGATTACGCAAAGCACAACCCCATCGAACACGTGGCCAAATGGAAAACCCCCACGCTCGTCGTTCACGGGATGAAGGACTTTCGTGTCGTTTACACACAGGGGCTCTCGACGTTCACGGCTCTGCAGCGCAAGGGAATTCCCTCCAAACTGCTCGTTTTCCCGAACGAGAATCATTGGATCCTGGCACCGCACAACTCGCTGCAGTGGCACGAAACAGTGATCGGCTGGCTCGACCAATGGCTCAAGAAGCAGTGAGTTGACACTTTTCGTTGACCTGAACGCCGACGCGGGCGAGAGCTTTGGAGCCTGGCGGATGGGCGCGGACGAAGACCTCTTTCGTTTCGTCACATCCGCCAGCATCGCTTGCGGCTTCCACGCCGGGGACCCGGCCGTCATGCAACGAACAATCTCGCTGGCGGCCCGGTTAAATGTGTGCATCGGCGCGCACCCCGGCTTTCCCGACCTCGTGGGGTTCGGCCGCCGGCAGATGGCGCTTTCTCCGGACGACGTCTATTCGGGCGTCCTTTACCAGATTGGAGCCCTTTCAGCTCTCGCCAAAGCACAGGGGCAGAGCGTCCGGTACGTCAAGGCGCACGGGGCGCTCTACAACCAGGCGGCGCGCGATGAGAAGCTGGCTTTCGCCATTGTCGAGGCGGCGGCCAGCTTCAGCGAAGACCTCGCAATCACCGGGCTCCCGTCCTCTGCCATGGAAGAAGCCGCAGGGAAGCTCGGATTGCCGTTTGCGGCCGAGGTTTTTGCCGATCGCGCCTACCTGCCAGATGGAACTCTGGTTCCACGCACCCGCACGGGCGCCATTCTTTCCGAACCTGACGAGGTCGCCCGGCGCGCCGTCGCAATGGTAACGCGCGGGGGAACGGAGGCTACTTCCGGGGAGTGGGTGCCACTCCGCACAGATACGATCTGCGTCCATGGAGACTCCCCGCATGCCGTGGCCATGGCGTCCGCCGTCAGGGAAGCCCTCGTGCAGGCCGGAGTCACCCTGAGACCTTTTGTCTCCCGCTGAATGCGGGGGAGCGTCTCTCACGTGCGTGTCGAGGGGAGGCCGAGCCCTCCGAGATCTGGTAACCGCCTGTGCGCGCCCGAGGACAGGGACCGCTCGCCGAACCGCCAGCGGTTTCCCGTGAGCCACCCGTCGATGAAGGTTCGGCTCCCCACGATGACTCCCTCGGAAAGGTACCGGATCCGCTTCCGGAGCGCGGTCCCGGATGAAATCTCGCCCTTCAGGGCCTCTACTCTGGACACTGCATCTCTCGAGAAGCCCTGGCGAACAGAGGTTTCCTCTCCGGTCCCGAAGAGTAGACGCCGGTACTGCGCCTGTACGATTCGCCATGGCTCGGGTCTGCGAGTCATCAAGGATCGAATCCCTTCCCGGGCGCGTTCTTCCCCGCTCACCGCTTCCGCGTATCCGCAGAACCGGTAGTCAGCCGGGTCGGTTGTGATGCCTGCACGGATCGGGTTCAAGTCGATGTAGAGCGCCATGGTCATGAGAGTGGTCTCTTCCCCCTCCACGATGACGCTTCTGAAGCGTTCTTCCCACAGGGTGCCCGATCGTTGATGAGTTCGGTTGTAGTAACAACTGAAGCGCTGTTTGAGCGACTTCATGAAGTTCGAGAGGCTAAACATCCGGCGCGTGAAGGAGGCAAGCCGGGTATGCACCACGTCTGAAAGGCCGGCATCACGAAAGACATCGAGTTCTCGGCACAACCCGGTGACGAATTTCGCCGGGTAAAGGGCGGCAATGCGCGCCAGCACCTCCTCCTCGGTCAGTTCTCGAGGTTCGGGAACCTCCACCAAGAGGTGGAAGTGGTTCGACATGATGCAGTACGTGAAGACCCGGAGGCCGTAGAAGGTTTCGCACTGGCGGAGGATCTTGTGGAAAGTCTCCTTTTCCGGGTCGCCCATGATGAACCTGCGGTCAACAACCCTTGAGATACAGTGGAAGAATCCGGCTTGGGACCCCTCCACCGGAAACGCTCGCGCCCTTCGCATGAACTGAGTCTACCACAATTTTGTCTGTCCCCATATATCACATTCGAAGTAGGGCTAAGCTCTCCGGAATGAAAGGCCTCGTTCCAGCGCTTCTTCTGGCGGCCGTCGTTCCGGCTGGGCCTCTGAACGCTGATCCGCCCCCCCTCTCTCGTTTTCGGGATTACCTGAGAATTGACACCTCCAACCCTCCCGGGAACGAACGGGCCGGAGCTGTGTATCTAAAACGAATCCTCGACGAGGCGGGAATTCCTTCCGAGGTTTTTGAGCCGGCACCTGGCAGGGCGAACCTCTATGCGCGGCTGCGGGCCAGCCAGCCGGCTCCCAAAGGACTCGTTCTCCACCATCACATCGATGTCGTTCCTGCATCCGGAAAAGACTGGAAGCGGCCTCCGTTTTCAGGAGAACAAACCGGCAATGTTCTTTATGGGAGAGGCACGCTCGATGACAAGGGCTTGGGCATTCTGTTTCTTGAGGCCTTTCTCGAGATGGCGAAAGAGTCCAGGAAGGGAAGGCTGCATCGGGACATCGTCTTTCTTGCGACTGCGGATGAGGAGCGTGGAGGGCTTCATGGCGTCTCGGCCATCATCAGAGACCGTCCGCAGTGGCTCGAGGGAGTGGGATTTGCCCTCGGCGAGGGTGGAAGCGTTGCTGTCGTGGTAGACAAGCCCCGGTTCTTCGGAATCGAAATCCAGCACAAGGGGGCCCTCTGGCTTCGACTCACGGCAGAGGGACGGGGCGGCCATGCGTCCGTTCCAGAGTCCATCGGGGCTTCCGAACGGCTTCTGCAAGCTCTGGCTCACATCTTTCCATACAGAAGCACGATGGAGATGACGCCGTCCGTGATGCAAGCTCTCGAGGCGCAAGACCACGTAAAAAGAGCGCGACAGAGGCCCACAGCCCGGGAGATCGCGCAGTGGGTTCATGCTGATCCGGGCCGTGCCGGGAGGCTCCTCGCGCCTGCCGATGCTGCCTTGCTGGCCGACACGTGCGCTGTGACGCGACTCGGAAACGACAGCGGCTCCACGAATGCTCTGGCGCACCGCGCATGGGCTGAAGTGGACTGCCGCCTCCTCCCCGGCCGGTCGCCGGAGGTACTTCTCGCCGCGTTGAAAGGACGGCTTGCGGACCCGGCCATCAGAATCGAGGTCCTGCTGTCCCGAGGTTCCGGGCCCGCTTCGAGAGATTCCGAGCTGTTCCAGATTGTGCGAAAAACCTTACTGCAACGCTTCCCGGGCGTGGCCGTGGGAGCCGATGTCAGCACCGGGACGAGCGAAAACGGTGTCTTTCGGAGCATGGGAATTGAGACCTATGGCGTCACTCCCTTCCGAGTCAATTACTACGATCTCGCGGGCATCCATGGAACAGACGAGCGAATTCGCACGGATTGGTTCCTCGAGGGCGTCGAAACCGTCACGAGAATCGTAAAACGCTTCGGAGGAAAGTCTTGAAACACGTTAGCCCGAGCCCCTCAAAACCCCTTTCCCTCTTTCCAATGACGCTTGCGGCGGTGACCCTCGCGGTACTCGTGAGCCCGGCGGCTCTCGGCGGAGCCCATATCGAGAAGAGCGTGGACGTTCCCAGAGATACGAAGATCCCGGTTGGAATCACCTACGAGAAGGCTTCGATCGACTGGGTTGAGACACACAACGCGCCGACGGAAAAGGAGATCCAGGACGCCGAGACCAAGGACCCCAAGGATCGCCACTGGATCCTGTTCCGTTTTTATTACCAGAATGCCGGGTACGTGAAACACAAGGTGCAGCTGCGCGTGGTTCTGTTTGACCAGTCTGGAACGGTTCTGGCGGAGGGGGGCCGAAAGTCGGCCCTTGACCCCCAAGAAAAGGACGACACGATTAGTTTTCCGGTTCAGATCCGGACGGCCGACTGGCCGAGAGCCAGGAGGGTGAAGGTTCTGGCGACCGTTTTGAATTGAGAGGTTCCATTCGGAGGGTTTGGCCGTATAATCTGCCGCCCTGCCGTTCACGCACGTGAATGAGAAGGCCAGCCGGTGAGGTGCTGGAGTGGTTGATCAGGCCGGTCTCGAAAACCGGTGTACTCGAAAGGGTACCGTGGGTTCAAATCCCACCCTCACCGCCAGACGTTCTTTTTGAAAGGGAGGGGTGTTGAAAACACCCTGCCATTAAAAACAGATTGGAAGCGAGTCTTTGGGCTCTCCGAGGAGTTCGGGCCCCGCGCGACGTTCCTCCTCGAACCGTGTCAGGTCCGGAAGGAAGCAGCACTCAGAGGGTCAGGCCGTGTGCCGTGGATCGCCCGGACTCCTCGGGGAGCTCGAAGAACTTGATGACCGGTTCGTCCTACGTACCTTTGGCGCGCAAGTGGCGCCCGCATTCGTTTTCAGACGTCGTTGGCCAAGATGAAATCGTGCGCGCGCTCTCGAACGCGGTCGAGAGCCACCGCCTGGCGGCAGCGTATCTGTTTGCCGGTCCCCGGGGCGTAGGGAAGACCACTTCCGCCAGACTGCTGGCGGCCGCCATCAATTGCCATTCATCGGACGGTCCCGTTTCGAACCCATGCGGCGTATGCGCTTCGTGCATCGAGGTCTTCGAGGGGCGCTCCATGGATGCGCTCGAGATCGACGGAGCCACTCATGGCAAGGTCGACCAGGCACGGGAAATCATCGAGATGGTGGCGTTCGCCCCTGCCCGGGACCGGCGGCGCATCATCATCATCGACGAGGTTCACGCCATCTCACAGGCTGCGTTTCAAGCTCTCCTGAAAACCCTCGAGGAACCGCCACCTCACGCCGTCTTCATCCTGGCCACCACCGAACGCCACAAGATTCCCGCCACGATCCTCTCCCGCTGCCAGCGGTTCGACTTCCGTCGTCTCAACGACAGTGAGGTGGCGGACCGCCTGGCCGAAATCGCCACAAGAGAAGGGTTCGTCCTCGATGGAGGCCAGGAATCGAAGTCCGGGAGTCTTGTCATCGAGAAGGATGCGCTCTCGACGATTGCCGCCGCGGCAACCGGGAGCCTTCGAGACGGGCTCTCTCTTCTCGATCAAGTCGCTGTTCGGGCAAGCGGCGTGATTACCGCACATGACGTCGCCGCGCTTCTCGGCACGCCAGACCGCAGTGCGCTCGCCGGGCTTCTCTCACTGGTGCTCAAAGGCGACCGGGCAGCCGTGTTGACCGAGTTCGCCCGGCTCGAGAGTTCTGGAATCGAGCCGAGGGCCGCGCTCAGAGACCTGACCGCCCTCTGCCGGTCGGCCGTGAAGCTCGCAGCCGGTCTTCCGCCGTCGAGCGGACTGGTCTCGGACGCCGCCAGTCAAGAACTCAGCGCTCTTTCGCGCCGCACCCCGTACTCAACGCTGCTCCGGTGTTTGACGCTTCTGTCAGAGTCGGAAGCTTCGCTGAGGCGCTCGGACGCGCCCTCGCTCATGCTGGAACTCGTCTTACTCCGGCTGACCGAACTCGGCGAACTCGCCGCAATCGAGGACATTCTCTCGGGGAGAACCGTGGTAACGCTTCCACCGGTGGCGGTGCGGGAAGCGGAAAACGGAAGCGAGACCGAGGCCTTACCAAAAGACGAGGGGTTTTCTGGCCTTGCCCCCATAGAGACGGAACCCGAGCCTGTTCAAGACCCGGGAGCCGCTTTCCGCGCGGAACTCGAAAAACGCCACGCACACCTCGCCGCCGCGCTCGAGGACACCGCGATCAAAATCAAGGGGAAACAGATTACCCTCCTGGTGGACCCGCCCAACGCGGTTCTCGAAAAACGCCTTTCAGAGTCCTCCGTCAAAAAAGTTGTGGAGGAGGCTGCCGCGGTGGTGCTGGGCAAGGGGGCAAAGGTGAAAGTCGAGGGCGCCGAGCCGCCCGGCGGCGACCTGGTGCGGGCGGCGAGCACGGCCGACCCGCACGTCCTCGAACGGGAACATCTGAGGAAAAAAGTTGAGAAGGACGAACGCGTCCAGAAGCTGCTCGAGATGTTCGGGGGCGAGATCACCGAGGCGAGGCGAGATGATATCGAACGGTAGGGGGCGAGCGAATTGACGAGCCCCCCCTCTTTCGAGGGCCTTCTGGCAGCGCTACAAGGGCTTCCTGGAATTGGCCCCAAGAGCGCCCGGCGCATCGCCCATCACGTCCTCTCGATCAGCCGGGAGGAATTCGATGAATTCATCTCGGCTCTCACGCTGGTTCGAGAGCGGACACGGTTTTGTTCCACCTGCCATGCGATGACGGAGACGGACCTTTGCACGATCTGCACGGACGAAAGCCGGGATCAGAACGTGATCGCCGTGGTCGAAACTCCGCGAGACGTCGAAATACTTGAGAAGACAGGCGAGTTCAAAGGCAGGTATCATGTGCTCGGGGGGCTACTCGCACCACTCAAGGGGATTGGCCCCGACCACCTCGCGATTTCCGATCTCGTCGAGCGCATTCGTCAAGACCGGGTTCGTGAGGTCTTGCTCGCAACAAGCCCGAACGTTGAGGGGGAAGCCACGGCGCTCTACCTTGCACGCAGACTGAAAACCTTGGGAGCGAAAATCACCCGTCTGGCTTCTGGCCTGCCCGTCGGAACCGCTCTCGAGTTCGCCGATGAGGCAACTTTGGCGCGTTCCCTCTCAGGACGGCGCGAAATCTGAAGAAAATGGCCGCGCTTCGGTTAGACTACGAGGGCCCTGAAGAGTTATGAGTAATTTCCTGCTGTTCGACGAAGAGTTTCACCAAATCAAGGAAGTCATCGGCCGCTTGAAAACGGACTCTCAGGCGAAAGTCGTTTTCATTGTCGATAAGAACGGGCAGCAAATTGCGGCTCAGGGCGATCTCGAATCGCTTGACACGACGTCGCTCGCTTCCCTGACCGCCGGTAACGTTGCTGCCACCGATGGACTCGCAAAACTTATCGGTGAACGAGAATTCCCGGTTCTCTTTCACGAAGGCCAGCGGGACAACGTCTACATCGCAATCGTGGACCAGAGGGTCATCCTCGTCGTCATCTTCGACGAGCGTTCCTCTCTGGGTCTCGTTCGCCTCCGTGTCCGGAAGGCGACGATGGATCTCGAGAGAATATTCCAGGCCATCCAGAAAAAGGTCGAGGCCGAAAAAGAGAAGGGCGAGTTCGATTCGCCTTTCGCAGAGATCACCGACGACGACATCGACAGCCTCTTCAGGGAGTAACGCCAACGTGACTTCCAGAGGTGACAACTCTTCAGGATGGAATGATCTGAGGATGCCGACGAGATGACGTTCATCAACTACGCCGCGCGCGAGATCAATTGCAAAATTGTCTACTACGGACCCGGGCTCTGCGGGAAGACGACTAACCTGCAGTACATCTACGACAAGACAAACCCCAACGCCAAGGGGAAGCTGATCTCGCTAGCCACCGAAACCGACCGAACGCTTTTCTTTGACTTCCTGCCTCTTGACCTCGGAACCGTTCGCGGTTTCAAGACACGTTTTCACCTCTACACGGTTCCCGGGCAGGTTTTCTACGACGCAAGCAGAAAGCTCATTCTGAAGGGCGTGGACGGCGTCGTCTTCGTGGCAGACTCCCAGGAGGCTCGCATGGACGCTAACATCGAGTCCCTGCAGAACCTGGAAAAGAACTTGCAAGAACACGGGTTCGACCTCAGCACGATTCCCTACGTCCTGCAGTTCAACAAGAGGGATCTTCCGACGGCCGTCGCCGCGGACGAAATGTTTCGCCAGCTCAACTACAAAGGGGAGCCCACGTTCGAAGCCTGTGCGCCCCAGGGAACCGGCGTTTTCGACACGCTCAAAGCCGTGGCAAAACAGGTTCTGATGGAGTTGAGAAAGAAGTAGACGCGGGGGTAATGCCGTTTCGTTGACTCCCCGGATGTCTCGGATGTCTCCTTTGAGAAAAAATCAACGGGGCGCCTCTGGCGCCCCGTTTCTCTTGGAACAGAAAGAGTGGAACAGAAAGAGAACCGTGTCACTCTTCTGGAAGTTCGACCTCGTCCGCTTCCGTGCGCACGCTTCCCGGGAGGGCATGTTCCAACACCAGATCCGCCAGCTTCTCTGAAAACGCCGAGCGCGCCAACACCTGGTCGCAGCCTGAGGAAAGCCCTTTTTCCTTGAGATCCTTGCGAATGTGCTCGAAAAACCCAATTACCGGAATCGAAGAAGTGGCGGGATTACCCTTGAAGTGAGTAATCCAGTCGAAGGGGGGCCGGCGCAATGCCAGGTCGGCTATGACAAGACACAAATTTGACTGGATCACTTCGCCATTGACGAGATCCGGGTCGGCCGCAAAAACGGCTTTAACCTCGGCAGACTTGATCGCGCTTTCGATCTTCGACCGCCAGAACAAGTCATCTACCAGAACGAGCACGCTCTTGCTCACGATACACTCCGGCCCGAGTATACGCCACGACTCAGGAACAGACTCCATTCTGAAGCACTGGAAAGCCGCACAATCACCTCTTCAGGACATCTCGCAGAACTGACAGAGCTGAAATCCCCAGAATCAGGAGAGCGATGGAGGCTCCCGCTCTCTCGCCCCCGGTCAAGGGAGGCCCCGCCGCGGGCCAGACGAGGCGAAGAGTACCCGCCAGCAAGATGGCGCCCGAAAGTATGAGCAACACGAACCGGGAGTTCCTGAGAAAAGCCTTTCTGAAGGCAGGCACGAACACGAGCCCCGCCAGAAGTCCTCCCACAAGGACGAGGACAAGAACCCGTTTCACCCCCCCTCTAGCTCTCACCCCGGCGGTTTCGGGCCAGCACAGAATTGTGGCGTCCGTGGAAGTAGTAGATGATGAGCCCCGCCCCGAGCCAGATGATGAGGCGCAGCCAGTTCTCCCACGGCAGCGAAAACATCAGGAGGAGACAACTGACAATACCAAACGAAGGAGTCACTGGCGAAAACGGGACTCTGAATGGCCTGTTGGCGTGAGGAGAGGTTTTCCTCATGATCAGGACAGCCGCGCAGACAATGACAAACGCCAGGAGCGTCCCGATGTTGACGAGTTCGGCCAGCACTCTCAGGGGCAAAAAGGCAGCGATCAACCCCACGCACGCTCCCGCCAGGAGCGTCGATTTCCAGGGCGTGTGGAACCTCGGGTGAACGGCCCCAAAGAACCCTTTTGACACAAATCCATCACGAGCCATGGCCAGGAGAATCCGGGGCTGGCTCAGCATCAAGACGAGCAGAACCGATGTGATACCGCCGAGCGCGCCAAGCGAAATCAAAAACTGGGCCCACGGCAGTCCAGCCTGCTTGAAGGCATCGGAAACCGGGGCATCGATATTCAACTTGTCATAGGGGACCATTCCCGTCAGGACAGCCGCAACACTGATGTAAAGAACAGTGCAGACGATCAAGGACGCCACAATCCCGATCGGGACATCCCGTTGCGGGTTCTTCGACTCCTCCGCCAGGGTTGAAACGGAGTCGAAGCCAATGTAGGCGTAGAACATCATGGCGGCCCCCGCCAGCATCCCCAGAGGCTCGCCACCCTTGCCTGTCTGACCGAGCACCGTGTGTCCGAAGAAGCTCAACCCTGTGTAGCCGTATGGGGCGAAGGGCTTCCAGTTTTCTGGATTGACGAGAAAGATCCCCGCCACGATCACAAACAAGACGACCGTGACCTTCACGGCAACCATCACCGCGTTGAACGTCCCGCTTTCCCGGATCCCCTTGACGAGAACGACGGTGACGACGGCCGTGATCACGAGCGCTGGCAGGTCGAAAACGGTCCCCGTCAGAACCATCTTCCCGAGAGAGGGGTCGTAATCAAAAGGCGCACGGGTCAACGCTTTCGGAACTTCAAACCCGAAGATCGCGATGAAATCCTGGAAGTAGTGGGACCAGCCGTGCGCCACCGTGGCCGCGCCCACGCCGTACTCCAGCACCAGATCCCACCCAATGATCCACGCCAGAAGTTCCCCCAGCGTGGCATAGGCATACGTGTAAGCAGAGCCCGCCACCGGGACCATTGAAGCGAATTCCGCGTAGCAAAGCGCCGCGAAAATACACGCGAGTCCGGCCACCACGAAAGAAAGCATCAGGGCGGGGCCAGTTTTGTCGTGGGCGACCTGCCCCGTCAAAACAAAGATCCCGGTGCCGATAATGCAACCGATTCCGAGGGCCGTAAGCTGGACAGGTCCGAGAACCCGGCTCAGGCGTTTCTCGCCTTCCATCTCGGCCAGGAGCATGGGGAGCGGCTTTTTTTCGAACAACGGATTCGCCAAGGGGAACCTCCTCTATCAACTCAGGCGGGCGGGCGAGAGGCCGGGGGAAAGAAGGCCCGTAGGATCTCCTCCTGTGTGCAAATCGCGGGCATGCCGAACTCGGAGATCCGGGAACTCTTCAGGAGATAAATGATCCGGCTGGTGATGTACTCGAAATTATCCCGGGGGTCTTCTTTCTCCCCGGGTCTTTTACTGTACATCTTCTGGAGAATATCGAGTTGGGCCGTAAGGGCTTTTTCAGGGTCCGGCCTGCGGGCCACGGGAACGACCGGGCGGTGCTTCCCTTTCTCGGCCGGAAGGCCGACGGTCTGACGCAAGAAAAGATCGAGCCCTTGCTCGTGGTGGTCCGCGGGACGGGGCGCCGGCCGCGCCAGCCGCAGGAGGACCGGACGCTTCTGGCAGTTGCCTTCGTGAACCTCGGTCGACCGCGTAACCCAGCCGAGATTGGTCAGGATGAGCCTTTCGGAGACATTCGTAATGAGGTTTTCCACGAATGGCTTGATGGCCGTGTCGTACACCTCCGTCACACCGTTGAAGAGGTTCAGGACGAAAAAAACGCGGAAGTACTCGATGGTCTGTGTCAACCGCTCCAGAATCGGATGCGGCCCGAGAGAGGCCGCCAGATCAACCAAAAAGGCGTCGAGATTGGGAAGGACGGGGTCGTACACATCCTCCACTCGGTCCAGGAGTTCGTTGATGAGCCGGACCGCCTTCAAGGGCTCCGGAATCCGGTCGTAGAACGGGCTGATGGGCGAAAAAACGATCCGCAACTTTCTGAAAAGAATCGCCTTGACGATATCCGAGGCCGCGAGCGTCGCCGAGGGGAGGTGAGGCGTGAAAACGAGAATCCCGGAGTTGGAATACGGCAGGAAATCGATGACGTTCGAGTCGAGTCCTGCTTTCAAATCCAGGATCACGTATGTGGCCGGGAGATCGTTGATATCCCGCGTCAACGCCCGCTTTTTCTCCTGGTTGAAGTTCGTGATCTCGTCAATCAGGTGGATCGGCCCGGCTACGAAACCGAAGTTCTTGAACACTCCCTTCGGATCCATGGACGCCGGCAGCGTCGTGATGCACTCCGAGAGCCGGTAACCCTTCCGAAAGTAGTGGTAAAGATCCTTCTCAACCGGGACGCCAATCGTGTTTCTCACGGATGAGGTTCCGGTGTCGAGATCAACCAGCACGGTGGGGGCGTAGCGAGAGAGAGAAAGCGCAACGTTCGTGGCAACCGTCGTTTTTCCGACGCCACCCTTACCAGACGAGACAGGGATGATGCGGCTGGGCATGGGGCCGGTGGAGGTTAACACGTCTCCCCCTTCGCGAGAGGGAATCAGGTCTCGCCAGAAGTGCACCAAGTCATCTCGAGATCCGGCCTATTGCCGCGGCGGCATCAGGGCTTTTCAGACAAGGGCTTTTCAGAGGCGGACTGAAACCCCTCGGCGCCTTCTTGAAGCGTCGATGCGTGGTCCCTTTCACCTGCCTTTGGACTCTCCGGGAGGGACCATGGTGATGTCAGCGAGGGAACGGTATCCGGATCACCCAGGGTTCGGCCCGGCAGCACCCGCACAGCCAAAGACAAGACGGCGTAGCTTCTCTGTTTTGTCACGGTCTCCTGGGAGAATAGGTACTTGAGAAGCGGGATCCTTGAGAGAAAGGGTATTCCGGAGCGCGACTTGATGAGGCTGTCGGAAATGAAGTTCCCCACGACATATGTTTTTCCGTCAGCCGGGAAGACACGCGTCGTCTGGAATTTCTTGTCGCTGTACTGGGGTGCGGTATAACCCTGAAAACGCGCCTCTCCGGAAATGATGCTGGCCTTTACTCCGATTTCGAGGCGGACCTGTGCCGCTGCCGGCGTGGTATCCGCAAGACTCATGACTGTCGGAGTCACCTCGATACTCGTTTCAAGATCCTGGAACTGCGTCTGGACGTTCCCGTCCTTGTTGACGCTGAAGATCGGGACGTGCTGCACATCGGAAATTTCGGCCTTCACCCCGTTTGGCGTGAAAACCTGGCTCGACATGATGATCTTCCCCCAGCCCGTGCTTTCGTCGAGTTGCAAGAGAGTGCCCGCCGCGCTGAGGTCGACCTTGCCGTTCACCGAGGGTGTGTATTCGCTGTTGGCGGTCAGAGTCGCGTCGTAGCCGATGCTGCTCGGCAAGAGATTCAGCCCGAGACTCCGGATATCCGAATCGGAAAGTTCGCGCAGCACGGCCGAAATGATGACGACGTGTTTCTCGCCCGTCTCGAGAAACATCTCCTTGATCGTGTCGACAATGGGCTGAACACTTGCCGCTTCTCCGGAGATGACAAGTCGCGGGAGCATGCCGACGGGCGTGAAAACGTAGGCGGTGACACCGTGTGAGGAAAACGGGAAATTCTGGATGAGGTCCCTGACCGCCGCGACATTGTCCGGGTCAACGGGAATGATGGCAACGCGGCCGTCGTGGCTGACTTTGAGTTCCGCCGTCTCGGAGGATCCCGCAAGAGCCCCCAGAGTCAGCAAGAGGTACAGCGCGATGACGGGCAACATCCGTGCAAGACGGCCGCGGCTCACCCTTTTCCGCATGTGACTCCTCCCGTCAACGGTCAACGCCACTCCTTCCCGGCTCTTTTCGGGAACGGTCGACAGTCTACCATCGGGCGCCTGTCCGTTCCCGAAGAGGGCGGCCGGGCCGAAGAGGGCGGCCGGGCCGAAGAGGGCGGCCGGGCCCGAAGAGGGCGGCCGGGCCGAAGAGGGCGGCCGGGCCGAAGAGGGCGGCCGGGCTGGCGCACACGGGGAAAGGCGCAGGGCCCGGCCGCATTCACGATCAATCCGGCATCGTGCTGCCAGGGTTGTAAGTCCAGTCCAGCTTGAATCCCTTGTACTTCGAACTCTCGTCTCCGAGAGTCGTATAGTGCTGGTGGACGACGATGATCATATCCTTATTATTAGGGCTATAGAGCGACACCATAATCTTGGGCCCAATGAGGGTCATGACATTACGGTGATGCTTGTCGTTTCCAGGAGTCGTCCAGCGGCCGTAACAGAAGGTGTCGTTTGACGAGGCGGCCGGGATGGTGCACCACCCGCTCGAATTCGGTCCCGGGCTCAGCCAGATCCATGTGCCAGCATGCTTGTCTTCGGCTTTGCCGTGGGCCTTCTCCGAGTTGAAGTTGATGGTAAAAGAGTATTGTTCGAGCGACTTGACCTTGAACGTCATTGTCCCGTCCCAAGTCGTCGGGGTGATGCCATCACTCTGGAAATTGTTCCGAATCGTCCTGTACGGGGGGATGGACTTGTGCTCGTTATCCGGGAACAGGCTGCACTGCAGGTCCATGTAGCTCCTGCACGAAACGTGACTGGTGTCCCATGAGAGCGTGTAGTCAGTGAGATTGACGATCGAAAACGAGGTATCCGCGTTGTAGACCCAGATGCCGCTCCCATCACGGGCGAGCGCGGCCGGAGAAACGGCAAGTACCACCGCCAAGAGAACGCCCGCAGTGGCCCATCTCCGCGAATCAGTGAACATGGCTCGCTCCTCCTTTCGCCCCAGTTTCGGCCTTCCACGTTTTTTCCTTCTTCTCGAAGGCCGTCGTGAGACCGTCCAGGATCGCCTTCTGAGCGTCATTGAGGGTTCGCTTCTCGCTCAGGGCCAGGTGTGCCTGCATCAATATGTCGCGGTCTTTGGGGTCCATTGACTTGATGAGGTTACGCAGGTCCAGAAGTCCGGCGCGTCCCCTCTGGTGCGTCAGTGTCTGGAGCTTCTTGCCGCTCTGCGTGAGCGCATACTGAGTTCCAGTGACCTGCTTGTAAGCCGCTATGTAGGTGGCGGCATCCCAGATCGTGAGCTGCACGATCGGAAGGTCCCCGTACGTCGAGCCCGCGGCGCCAACGCCGAGGAAGTAGGTCGAGCCCCGCAGCAACTGTGTCGTGACGATGATCTCGCTCTCGGCCAGCCCACCCGTCGTCGACCCCCACTGGGCGTCAACGGCATCGTCATTCGCGTTTTTGGAAGGCATGCAGTTGCCCGAAACCACACCCTTGCACGTCCCGGTCTCGGGAATCACGTAGGCGCCCACCCACATCTTCGAGCCATTGTCCTGGGCCGTGTTCTCCTTGATGAACTCGGATGTGCCCCTGGCGAATTCGTCAATGGCGAGAAACGCGTGAATCCACGTCAGCGGGTTTTCTCCCTCGACCACGATGCCGGCCACCATGAGCCCGATGTTCATCGCCTGCTTCACGACATAGAAAAACGACGCTTTCAGCGATTTCTCCGGCGCTGACCGCGTGAAGTAGAGCTGAACCTTCGGGTTCCCTGTCCCGGTGTGGACTTGGTTGTTCTGATCGAGGTAGCTGTACTTGACACCATTCACTTGCCATGTGATCGACGAATTCTTGACCGTGTCATCACAATCGCACCAGCTCACGACGCCAGAATACAGATGCGTGGAGGTGTTCCTGAAATTGGAATTGTTGTAGGCATCGGGCGGGACTTTGGGCAAGAGCTGCGGCACCCCGACAGGCGCAAACATCATCGCCTTCTTCTTGTCCCTGTCGTTATCGGTGCTCTCTTTCAGATCCGACTGAAGATAGGTGATGTCGTACGGCGTCAAGTTCAGCATCTGAATGACTACCGTCTTGCCATTCCCTCCGTACTGAATGAGGTCGACCCCGTGCGGAGGGGAATCCTCTCCAACTGCCGTGTTCGCCGTGATGGCAAGAGATAAGACAGCCAGCAGTGACCACCATGCCCGGCCGGCGGCTTGTCGTTGCACTCTTTCCTTCCTTTCTGCTCTATGAATCTTTCCACACGGAACCACTGTGAGGGATCCGAGTTGGACGTTGAACGTGACAGGCCTCGATGCTGGAAAAGACACCGGAATTAAACGGTCACCGCAGGAGAGAAACACCAGCTGAAGACCTGCCTCCTCAAGCGACAGGGGAAGCCCTGGCGTCACCTCCTTCCGACATAGTCCAGTATAGAAGAAGGCCCGGGCCGCGAAGAAGGAATATGCCAATCCGCGATCACTTCTCCGAGAAGCCCTTGACACTTCCCCTTTTGAGATTTATATTTTTCAAGTGGACAGACCACTTACCAGTTCGTCCCCGGCCGTACGGTTGCTTCCCCTCCGCCCCGCAGCCCACGCCGAGTCCCTCCTCGTCGACCGAATTCTTGATGGCTCTTACCCCCCGGAGTCGGACCTTCCCGCGGAACGTGCCCTGGCCGAGGACCTTGGGGTGACCCGGCCAACCGTGAGAGAAGCCCTCAAGCGTCTCGAGCGTGACGGGTGGATTTCCATTCAGCATGGGAAGCCAACCCGTGTGCGAGACATTTACAAGGATGGCGGACTCAACATTCTGGGAGCCCTCGTCAAACACGGGGCCACCCTTCCCGAGGGCTTCATCCAGCAACTCCTGGAGGTGCGTCTCGTGATGACTCCGGCTTATACACGGGCGGCCCTCGAGCGGGACCCAGAGGCAGTAGCGAGTTTACTGGCTCCCGCCACGGACCTTCCTGACAACGCCCACGCCTTTGCCTCGTTTGACTGGAACCTGCATGGCGGACTCACGCTGGCATCTGGAAACGTGGTGTTCCGGCTCATCCTGAACGGCTTCAGGGGTTTCTACGAGGAGACGGCTCAGTCCTACTTCGAAAGCTCCGGGGCGAGGAAGGCCTCCCGGGAGTTTTATGCCGCTCTCCTTTCTGCCGCGATGGCGCGCGATGCAAAACGGGGGGAATCCATCACTCGTGAAACGATGAAACGAAGCGTGATGCTCTGGCTTTCGCGCACAGCCAGGGAAGAGGAGAAGGAACCATGAAGCGATGGAACGGATGGGGAGATGAATCTGTCACGGCAACGCTTCCGCCCGCGGCCGTTGACTTCTTGAGGGAGCGCCTCGGCGAGGGAATCCGTGGGCGGGATGCGTCACTTGAAGAGACGTGCCGCAGCGTCCCGCCGGCCCGGCTCGATGGGATACCCGGCCTGAACGTGTCGGCCGATGCACGCCTCCGGCATGCCCGCGGCCAGAGTCTGCCAGACTGGATTGCCCTCCGCGGCGGGTCCGTTCGCTCGTTCCCGGATGCGGTGGCGTTCCCGGAGTCGGCACAAGACGTCAGGACTCTCTTGCTGACGGCTCACCGGAACGGCTGGCAACTGATCCCATATGGAGGCGGAACGAGCGTTGCCGGCCACATCAATCCTGAACAGAGTGAGCGCCCTGTCCTCACGGTCTCGCTCGAGCGGATGAACCGGATGTTGTCGTTCGATGACATGAGCCAGCTTGCCACATTCCAGGCAGGCGTTCTCGGACCTGAACTCGAGGCCCGCCTACGGTCCCTCGGGTACACGCTGGGCCACTATCCGCAATCATTCGAGCACTCGAGTCTCGGCGGATGGGTGGCCACCCGGTCGAGCGGACAGCAGTCCCTCGGATTCGGCCGAATCGAGAAAATGTTCGCTGGCGGATCCATTGAGACTCCGGCCGGAACCCTCAATCTCCCCTGTTTCCCCGCATCGGCCGCCGGGCCAGATCTCAAGGAACTCGTGCTGGGCTCCGAGGGCCGGATGGGGATCATCACGGAGTCCACGGTACGCGTCAGCCGCATTCCCGAGCGAGAGGACTTCCACGCCATCTTTTTCCCTTCGTGGCAACCCGCGGTCTCGGCCTTACGCGAGATTCTGCAGACGCGCCTTCCCCTTTCCATGCTGCGGCTCTCGACACCGGAGGAGACCCGGACGAGCCTTATTCTGGCCGGACACGAGCGGCTCATCCGGACTCTGGAGGGCGTCTTGGCCCTGAGGGGCGCCCGAACCGAGAAGTGCCTGCTTCTCGTCGGACTCACGGGACGCGAGCGCGTGGTCGTTGCCGCCAAGAAGGAACTTCTTTCAATCACCAGACCCCAGGGGGGCATCCACATCGGCCGCGCCTTTGGCAATGCCTTCAAGAAGAACCGGTTCCGGGCTCCGTACCTGCGCAACGACCTCTGGGATAAGGGCTACGCGATCGACACGCTCGAGACCGCGGCTCCATGGTCACGAATCCCCTCGCTCCTGCAATCCATCGAGACAGGTATCCGGGATGGCCTGGCGAGTCAAAACGAGCGTGTCCACGTGTTTACGCACCTCTCTCACCCCTACACCGATGGCTCCAGCATTTACACGACCTACGCTTTTCGCCTTGCGCCCAGCCCCGAAGAGACGCTGGCCAGGTGGACGGTGCTCAAGGGGAATGCGAGCCGCGCCATCGTGGCGGGCGGCGGCACGATCAGTCACCAGCACGGGGTCGGCACCGATCACAAACCCTACCTGGCCGCCGAGAAAGGGCGCCTCGGAGTCGACATCCTGAACAAGGTCCTTGCCGTCTGCGATCCCTCGGCCTTGATGAATCCCGGCAAGCTCATCACGAAGGAACCCATGCCATGAACACCGCTCCCCGCCCGGCCCTCTTTACACGCGCCCTCGAGAACGAATGGGATGTCCTGGTCATCGGAGGAGGCATCACCGGAGCCGGTATCTTCAGGGAGGCCACCCGTCATGGACTCTCGGCCCTTCTCGTCGATCAGCGCGACTTTGCATGGGGGACGTCTAGCCGCTCTTCAAAGCTCGTCCATGGAGGCTTGCGCTACCTCGGACAAGGAAAGATCGGCCTGACGCGCGATTCAGTCCGCGAGCGCGAGCGGCTCGCGGCGGATGCTCCTGGACTCGTGAAGCGGCTCGGGTTCCTTCTCCCAACCTATCAGGGTGACCAGCCCAGCTCCCTCGCGATGCGCGCGGGGCTCTCGATTTACGATCTCCTGGCCCTCAACTGGACGCACCGGCACTACGGGCCAGAGGAGTTTCGCCTCCTGGCTCCCCGCATCTCCGCCGATGGACTCGAAGGGGGCTTCCGGTTTGGAGACGCCCAGACCGATGACGCCCGCCTTGTACTGCGGGTCCTTCAAGAGGGGATGGCGGCTGGCGGCACGGCGCTCAATTACGCACCCGTACTGTCTCTGGAAAGAGGATCCGCGGGAGTTTCGGGAGCCGTTCTTCTGGATTCGGTGACCGGCTGCAAGGGAACGGTAAAGGCGCGCGCCATATTCAACGCCACTGGAGCGTGGGCAGATCAGCTCCGGAGCCTCGTTGGCGGCGCGCCGCACATAAGGCCGCTCCGCGGAAGCCACCTCGTCTTCCCAGCGTGGAGGTTTCCGCTGGCACAGGCCATCAGCTTCTACCATCCAGCCGACCGGCGGCCGATCTTTGCCTTCCCATGGGAAGGCGCGTCCCTCGTTGGAACCACGGACGTTGATCACGGCCGTCCCCTTGACGAAGAGCCATCCATCACACCCACCGAAGCCGCCTATCTCCTGTCAGCGGTGGAGAGCCGCTTCCCAGGTCTCGGGCTTTCTCTCCGCGACGTCATCACCAGTTTCAGCGGTGTGCGTCCGGTGGTTGGCACCGGCAAGGCTGACCCCTCGAAGGAATCGCGTGAGCACGTCATCTGGAACGAGGACGGGCTTGTCACCGTTACCGGCGGGAAGCTGACGACGTTCCGGTTGATTGCGCTTGATGCCCTGAAGTCCGTGCGTTCCCGCTTCCCCTCTCTGGCAAAGTTCAATCGAACCTGCCGAGTTCTCGATGCCGTCATGGACCCCGATGGATGGCCAGTCATGGACCAGCAGCGGACCAGGCTTCTCGGACGCTACGGAGCCGAGGCGAGCACTCTCGTGGAGACGGCGCGCGAGGGTGACTTCTCCCCTGTTGCCGAAACCGAGACCCTGTGGGCTGAGATCCGCTGGGCGGCGCGCCGGGAGATGGTCGTTCGCCTGGAGGATCTTCTTCTGCGGCGCGTTCGTCTGGGCCTTCTGCTCCCCCTGGGAGCCTCGGCCCTCTTGCCGCGCATCCGGGAGATCTGCTCTCTCGAGCTGGGGTGGACGGCATCTCGCTTCAAGGAAGAGGAAAAGAACTACCTCGACCTCTGGGAGAAGTTCTATCGCGTCCCGTCTCGGGGCGACCCTGCGCCCGGCCTTTCAGCGTCCAAGGGGTGCGAGAAGACGGGAGAAGCCCCATCGGCGGCCAGCCATGCCTGAGGGTCCCTTTCTTCTCGCCTTTGACAACGGGACACAGAGCGTTCGCGCCCTCTTGTTCGATTTGCGCGGGAGCCTCATCGCAAAGGAACGCGTCCCCCTCGTGCCCTACGTCTCCCGCGAACCCGGCTGGGCCGAACAGGATCCCGAGTACTACTGGCAGTCGCTCTGCCAAGCCTCCCGCGGGTTACTTGCCAGGGTCCCGAAGCTGGCAGGGTCGATCGCGGGGGTGTCCGTCACGACACAGCGGTCCACCGTGATCAACCTCGATGCGAAAAACCGTCCGCTGCGCCCGGCGATCGTGTGGCTCGACCAGCGCCGGTGCGAGGGGTTGCCCCCTGTCGGTGGCCTCTGGGGCGTCGCCTTCAAGGCCATCGCTATGACCGAGACCGTTGCTTACTTCCAGGCGGAAGCCGAGGCGAATTGGATCAAGGAGCACCAGCCGGAAATCTGGGACCAGACCGTCCGCTACGCCTTCCTCTCTGGCTTTCTGAATCTCCGCCTCACCGGCCGGTTCGCCGATTCCGCCGCCAGCCAAGTCGGTTATGTCCCGTTCGATTTCAAGAAGCACGCGTGGGCACCGGCCCGGGACTGGAAGTGGTCGGCTCTGCCTGTTCGCCGCGAGCAACTGCCCGATCTCGTTCCTCCGGCAACACAGCTCGGGGAGATTACGAAAGAAGCAGCAGAGGCGACGGGGCTTCCCGAAGGCCTCCCAGTCTTTGCCGCTGCCGCAGACAAGGCCTGCGAAGTGCTGGGGGCTGGATGCGTCTCGCCCGAAACCGCGTGTCTCAGTTACGGAACCACGGCCACCATCAACACGACTTTCAAGCGCTACGTGGAACCCTACCCGCTCCTTCCCCCCTACCCAGCCGCTGTCCCCGGTGCGTACAACCTGGAAATCCAAATTTACCGGGGCTACTGGATGGTCAGCTGGTTCCGGCAGGAGTTTGGACACCGCGAAGAGGCCATCGCCAGGGAGCGAGGTGTCGAGCCCGAGGTTCTTTTCGACGAACTGATCCGGGACGTGCCTCCGGGATCGGCGGGCCTGGTTCTTCAACCCTACTGGTCGCCCGGAGTGAAGATCCCCGGCCCGGAAGCCCGGGGGGCCATCATCGGCTTCGGTGACGTCCACACCCGCGCGCACCTCTACCGCGCGATTTTGGAAGGGCTGGCTTACGCCCTGCGCGAGGGGAAAGAACGCACCCAGAGGAGAAGCGGAGAGAGGATCACGGGCCTGCGCGTTGCCGGCGGCGGTTCTCAGAGCGACGCCGCCATGCAGCTCACCGCCGACATTTTCAACCTCCCCGCAGCCCGTCCTCATCTTTATGAGGCATCCGGACTGGGCGCGGCGATGGATACCGCCGTGGGGTTGCGGCTGCATCCCGATTTCGAGACGGCAGTTCAGGAAATGACGCACCTCGGCCGCGTCTTCGAGCCAGACCCGAAAACGGTGGCCCTTTACGACAGACTCTATGAACGCGTCTACCGCCAGATGTACCGCAGGCTGAAGCCCTTGTACCATGAGATTCGCGCCCTGACGGCAAAGCTCGCGGCAAAAGTCATGGTGTAGGAGAGGAGGGAAAGAGGATGCCCTCTGGCATGGCGGCGAGATGGGAAAAATGGAAAATGGGGACAGACAAAGACTGAGGTAAACTTGTCTTATGCGAAGTGCACGAGCGTTTCCGGTAGAGGGCTCCCAGACGGGGTTTTTCCACTGCATCTCGAGGGTCGTCGACCGCAGGTTCATCATGGGCGAGCCGGAAAAGGAGACCTTTCGCAAGATCCTCCGCCAGTGCGAGACCTTCTATGGCCTCAAGGTCTTCACGTACTGCATCATGTCCAATCAATTCCACATCTTGGTGGAGGTTCCCGAACCTCGGGAATTGACCGAGGAAGAGGTCCTTTCCCGCATCGCCGCCCTCTACCCGGCCAAGTTGGTCACCGGGCTGCGTCGCGAACTCGACGCCTTTAGAGACGCTGGCCTTCTGGATCTGGTTCGAACCCGGCTTGCCGCCTTCACGCGCCGGATGTTTAGCCTCTCGAACTTCATGAAGTCGCTCAAACAGCGCTTCAGCAGCTACTACAACAGGAATCACCAGCGGTCGGGCACACTGTGGGAGGAACGCTTCAGGAGCGTCATCGTCGAGGGAGAAGAGACGACCCTCTTGACCATGGCGCTTTACATTGACTTGAACCCGATCCGAGCGGGCATCGTGAACGACCCTTCAGACTACCGGTTCTGCGGGTATGCGGAAGCTTTGGGAGGCGGAGAACGCGCCCGGGAAGGGATCCGATCCTTGATGCTGAGGAGACCCGAGTCGTGGCGAGCCGCACAGGCGATGTACCGCCGGCTTCTCTACTCGACGGGAGAAGGAACCTCGATTCGCCAGGGCTTTACGAGAGACGAGGTGTCTGATGTGGAAGCCAAGGGAGGTGAGCTTCCCACCGGGATCGCTCTCCAGAAGCGGATACGATACCTCTCTGAAGGAGTGATCCTGGGGAGTCGGACCTTCATCGATGGCTGGCTTGCAGGAAACCGCTGGCGATTTGGCGAGCGGTCCCTGTCCGGAGGTCCTGGGAGGCGGCTACCAGATATCGCGGGGCTGGGCATCCAAATACCCCAGGCCTGAGACTTTTTGGATTGTCCCACTGGCGGAATTCGTCCTCCGCCTCTTTCGAAGCCTGATTCCGGCAGGTTGAAGTACGCGGTAGTTTGAGGTACAAGAAAGAGAAAGGAAGAAAGGGACAGACAATTTCTCGATGAAATGCGCTCCGCTCGTCTTCACCTGCGTCGTTCTCGGCATCCTCGTTCATCCCGCTATTTCCGCAAACGATGGGAATATGGATTCGTCCACACCAGATCGGAAGGAGGAGGTACCAACTCCCCTCAGATTCTCAGGAGAAGCCCGGGTGGGCTACTCGACACAGTCAGGCAATACGACGACGGACTCCTTCTCGGCATCCGTCGCAGCCAGCGCCACCAAGGGCCAGAACACCCTCGTCTTGGCATTCCGAGCGTTTCAATCCGCCAGTTCAGGGAAGCGGATTGCAGAGTCATACCGGGCAAGCCTCACGGACGAACTGCGTCTGGGATCGTCCAGCCACGGCCTTTACGCAAAAGTTTCATGGCTAAGAGACACATTCTCAGGGGTCGAACACAGGATCAAGCCCGGCATCGGCTATGTGACGGCCTGGATAGAACAGAAGGAGACGAAGACGAGTCTCAAAACCCGGCTCGGGGTGCAGCACCGCCACACGGAAGAGGTCTCCGGAGCCACGAATAACGAGACTGTCCTGCAGGCCAGTTTTCTTGTGAATTGGCCCCTGCGGCAAGACTTCCTTTCACTGAAAGCGGCCGCGGACTTCGGTGGAAACGTGGAGGATCTGAGCGACTACGAATTCGAGGGACTCCTGGGTCTTACCAGTGCGATCTCAAAATGGTTCGACTTCTACACCGACTATGTCATCTACTACAGTAGCATCCCCGTCCCCGGCTTCAGGAAGACAGACACGAAACTCACAGCCGGCCTCGGAGTAAAGTTCTGAGTGGAGCGGCTATCCTTGCTGCAAAGGAGATCCGCAACCAGCTAACAGATCGTCGTATCCTCTCTCTTCTGATGGGAAACCCCGCAAACACGAAACTCGTCTTCACCACCGGGGCCGGACGCATCTGTAAAGACTGCGGGAAACCCTCTGGCTCTTGTACATGCGGCGAAACCACCCTTGAAGCGGTCCCTTCCAAGATCACGGTCAAACTCCGGTACGAAACTAAAGGCCGCGCCGGGAAGGGTGTGACCGTTCTCGATGGCCTCCCCAGGAATGGCCCGTTCCTCGACGAACTCTCTCGTGAACTGAAGAGGGCCTGCGGGGCAGGAGGAGCCGTCAAGGAAATCACCATCGAAATTCAAGGGGATCACCGTGAAAAGCTACGCCCCTATCTCGCCGGGAAGGGTTACACGGTCAAGGGTTAACACAGACGTACCGCGCGGCCCCGCTCCCCGCGGCCCAGCCTGTCGCCCAGGCCCACTGAAAATTGAACCCGCCGATGGGCCCGGCCGCATCCAGAATCTCTCCCGCGAAAAAGAGTCCCGGCACGAGGCGGCTCTTACAATTTTCGGGATCCACTTCCGCAAGACTCACTCCCCCGGCCGTGACCTCCGCCGTCCTGTATCCCTCCGTTCCGGTCACTGGGAGCGTAAACGCGCCCAGAACCGCCAGAAGAGACTTCCGCCCCTCCCGCGAAAGCCGGGACAGCGGCACATCTCCCGTGCCGGCCGCAGCCAGTAGAACTGGAACGAGCCGGTCCGGGAAGTACCGCTTCAAAACCGAGCCCGCCGTTCCCGGCCCTCGTAAGAGGACCGTTTCCCAGAAATCGGGGCTAGATTGCCCAGAAAAGCCCACCGAGACGTGTACCTGCTTCCCTTCGAGCTTCGCTCTTTCGACGAGAAACGAGGAATCGAGAACCGGGGGGCCGCTGTACCCCCGGTGCGTGAAAAGAAACCCTCCCTCTGCCTCGAGGCTCTCCTGCCCCAATCGCGTAAACACGGTTGCCGGAAGCGAAATCCCAGCGAGGTGAGCGTGCGGCGTCCCGAGAGCCGTCATGGGAGCGAGCGCTGGATAGAGCGGCTCGATGGTGTGTCCCAGAGCCGCGGCCCATGAAAACCCGGCGGCATCGACCGCGGCCGGCAATACAGAGAGCCCTCCAGTCGCCAAGACGACGGCTTGTGCCTCCACATCCTCGCTGTCCAGCCTGACGCGGAACAGAGGTGGTACTTTCTCGATTTTCTCGATTACGCGAATCCGAGTTCCCGTTCGAATGGAGATTCCAAGGGTCAGCGCCCGTGCCAGGAGCACGTCCCGAACATCCCGTGCGCGGTTAGAGGGCGGGAAGAGTTTCCTTTCAGGAAATTCCTCCAAGAGAGCGCCGCCCAGAAGACCCTCGAAGAACACCCGCTGAAGGGGCAGCCGGAATTGCTCCAGAAAACGCTTGAGGATGTGTGTGCGAGAAGAGGAGACAAACCTCTCTGGCCGGGGCTCTCCTGGCAGTACATTACAGCGGCCCCCTCCAGAAATGAGGATCTTCCGGCCCGTCTCCCGGTACGCCTCGATGACCGTGACGCGCGACTGGCTTTTCAGCTCACGAAGGAGGCTCGCCGCACGAATGGCAGCCAGGAGTCCGGCGGCACCGCCCCCGGCGATCACGATGGAGCCCGTCATGTTCCTGATCATGCCCTGATTCGAGGCCACCAAAAAGCCGGGCTTGGGAATACGATAAGGGATTGCCCGATTCGGCGAGACCGGACCGTGCAAACGCATGAACCCAGGAGGAACCGTATCCATGGCTGCCTCTTCGACCGCCATCCCCTACCCGAACCCCACCCTCCGGCCCGCCGCTGTGTTCGGCTTCGCGCTCGTTCACGTTTGTGCCCTGGGAGCCTTCGTGTCTGGCTTTTCCTGGGAAGGCCTTCTTCTCTGCATCGGCAGCTACTACCTTCGGATCTTCGGTGTCACGGCCGGATACCACCGTTACTTCAGTCATCGCGCGTTCAAACTGAACCGCTTCTGGCAGTTTTGCCTCGCTTTCCTGGCGCAGACATCGGCTCAGAAAGGCGTCCTCTGGTGGGCGTCGTTGCACCGCCACCACCACAGGTTCTCGGATACGCCGCAAGACATCCACAGCCCCACTCTGCGCGGTTTCTGGTGGAGTCACATGGGCTGGATTCTCGCCAGGGACTACGAAGAGACCGACATCAGCCGCATCCAAGACATGGCCAAGTTTCCGGAACTGCGCTGGCTTGACAGAAATCAGTACTTGCCGACGATGCTCTACGCGATCACCCTCTACCTTCTCTTTGACTGGAACGGGATTTTCTGGGGTTATTTCCTCTCAACCGTCCTCGTCTGGCATGGGACGTTCACCATCAACAGCGTGATGCACGTTTTCGGCAAGAAAGTCTTCCCGACGCCGGATACGAGCCGGAACAGCTTCCTGTTCGCCATCCTGACCATGGGCGAAGGCTGGCACAACAACCACCACTACTACCCGGGCTCGGCCCCTCAGGGCTTCCTCTGGTGGCAGTTCGACCCCACCTATTACACGCTCTGGCTGGGGGAGAAATTACGCATCGTCAAGGGATTACGCCGGGTTCCCGAGCGCATCAGGGAGATGGCAAATGGCGCCATCCTGGCAAACGTCAAAATTGGGGACGCCGTGAGCGAGGCGGTTTCAAACGCCATCGGCGCCGCCGGCGACCACCTCGGCGAACGCATCGACAGGCTCTCTCTGGAATGGGAGGGGATGCGTTCGCGTATCAAGACATCAGCACTCCAAAAACTGGCCGATCTCGAAGCCTCCCGCCAGGCTGGCATGACTCACCTCGAGGAGTTGCAGTCCGATTACGCACAGGCTGTCTCCCGCGCGGGAGCAGCAGCCGAGAAGCGCATCGAGGAGATCCGGGCCGAAATGGAGAAGACGAAATCACAACTCGCCGACACACTCGAGAAGCTGGTCGAGACGGCCCGGACCTTGTCAGAATGCCAGACAGCCTGAAAGGGAGCATGGAATGACGAACACAGATCTTTCTTCTCTATACACCCAGCACGTCAAGGAACGCGAGGAGACGGTCAGCCGTGTCCTCTCGGAAACGGGTTTTGACCGCCTCGTCATCCACTCTGGCAAGGCCTTCACCTATTTCAGTGACGACCAGGAAGCTCCGTTGCATCGAACACCCCATTTTGCGCACTGGACTCCGGTGGACGGGCCGCGCCACCTTCTTCTGATCGCGCCCGGAAAGAGGCCGCGGATTCTGCGTGTCACACCGCCAGATTTCTGGTACGCCCCTCCCGCTCCCGTGCCCAGTTTCGTTCAGGAAGTCTTCGACGTCTCAGACCATCCGGCCTCTGCGGACGCCTGGGCGGCCCTCGGAAATGGGGCAGCAAAGACCGCATTCATTGGCGAAGCCACAGACGAGGCGGCGGCGGCGGGCATCCCGGCCGAAGCCATCAATCCAAGAGTTCTCGTTTCACGCCTCGATTGGGAGCGTTCGTACAAATCGCTCTACGAAGCTGAAACCATCGCAGCGGCCAACGAGATCGCCGTTTTGGGATTCAACGCCGCCGAGGCCTGTTTCCGTTCGGGCGGCTCAGAACGCGATGCACACCTCACTTACCTCACCGCCTGCCACTCGCTGGAGCGAGAACTCCCCTACGTGACCATCATCGGCTTTGACGACCGCTCCGCAACGCTGCATTACCAGGAGAAGCGGGGAAGAGAAGCCGCACCAGGTTCCGTCATGCTGGTCGATGCCGGTGTGAGCCTCAACGGATACGGCTGCGACATCACTCGTACCTACGTTGCCGAGACCGCTCACGAGGTCTTCGCATCCCTCGTGACCTCGCTCGATGAACTCCAGCGCAGTCTCTGTGACGAGGGACGTCCCGGAATGCCTTACCTCGATCTTCATCTCTCTGCGCACCGCGGGATCGCCGAAATCCTCACGCGGCACGGTGTGCTTCAGGTCTCTGCCGGGGAAGCGTTTACGCGCGGGCTTACGCGTCCATTCTTCCCGCACGGCCTCGGCCATTTCCTGGGGATTCAGGTTCACGACGTTTCCGGGCGATTCAAGAACCCGGCAGGTGAGTTGACCCCTCCACCCCCCGAACACGCTTTTCTCAGAACGACGCGCGTGATCGAGGAGCGGATGCTCTACACGATCGAGCCGGGGATCTACTTCATCCCGATGCTCCTTGCTCCCTTCCGCACTGGCCCGGATTCCGGTGCCTTCAACTGGGCGCTCATCAACCAGTTGATCCCCTGCGGAGGCATTCGGATCGAGGATGACATTTACGTCACGGCTGATGGGAACCGGAATCTGACCCGGCCCGCCTTCACCAGGGCAGCCGCATCCAGGCGCTGACAATCAGGGAGTCCGGCCAGGACTCCCTGAAAACGGCACGCTCTTCTGACGCTGGCGTTCGCCTTACTTCTTTCCGCCCCGCTTGGCGCCCGATGTCACATTGGGGCCCAAGACATACGTATCAATTCGCCGTGATGCTGGATCGTTTGCGATTCTGTTCACAAAAGCCAGCGTCCGGCCCTTGCCTTCGACGGCTCTCACTACGATCTCGATATCCTTGAAGTCCGCCACTCCGGCAGGAGGTTTGACAGCAGCCAGGATAATCCGTTCGATCTCTTTTCGTTCACCCGGCCCGAGTTCAACCGTAAACGGCTCTGCAAGGGCAGCTCCGCCCGTCTTCCTCAAGAGAACCTGGACCTTCGTTGTCTCTCCTCCAAATTCCGCCAGCACCAGATTCGTACGGTACTGAACTCCCTCCTCGATTGCCGGCAGCGAGACCTCGGATTTCACCGGATCCGTCTCCGACTGTTTGACCCCGATAACTTCCTGGGACTGAACCGAGAAGAGTCCGGCGAAAGCCGGGTCTGCTCCCGCCGCCGGATTGAACGATGAGAGTGACGTCCCGAGTTCTGGCCTGTTCGCATCGATGGGCGTCGAGACTTCCGACGCGAAAACCAGCGAGCTGAGGTCCCCTTCGACCTTCAGCATTCCTTTTGTGTTGGCTTCGATCCCGAAGACGTCCTTCAAGACGTCCTGGTACGTTAGAGCCGCCGGTCCCCCCTCGCCATCTGTCCCGCCGGCCCCTGGAACGACCAATTCCAGAGGCTCTGGTGCCTCGCCGTATCCCGCATCCGGCACGAAACTGACCCTGAGGACCGCGTCCGTAGCGGATGCATTCGTCACAGAAACCCGTGTCGTATAGAACGCGTCATCCGTCTCCTCCCGCGAGATCAACGGCATGAATCCAGGGGTCGACGCGTGCACGGACCTCCCGGCCTTCTTCGCTGCAGCGACCGGCATCATCTGCAGCGTACCCAGGCGGACCGCGTAATTTTTCGAACGCACATCCCGGATCGTTGCATACGCTGTCACCGAGCCATTTCCAGAGAGAGGCTTCACTTCCATGGTCCCATCGGCGTAAGGAACCCCGAAAAGTTCTTGATCAATACTATTCACCTGCGTCTTGGAATACGGGCTGACCGAGATCACCTTCTGCCCAAGCCGGTTCCCGGCCTGGTCATAAAGCGTTGCCAGCGCCTGGATCGACCGTCCCACCGTCTCCGCGAAAATGACGTTTGTCCCGCAGCCCAGAAGCTCTCCCTTCAATCCGGTCAGGAGAAGCGTTTCCGCCGGGTCATTCCCGGCAGGCAACATCACGCCCTGTCCTGAAACGACCACGGGGAACTCCGCTCCATACTGTTCCGGGATCCCATCCTTCGTCGTGATCGTCTCCACCGTCGACCGAACTGTGATCTGCGGCAGCTGCGATGACCGCACTTCAACGGCCCCGCTTCCCGTCTCCCGGAAAAGCCCCTTCACAAAATCGGAAAGCCGGAACACGGCATACCCTTCCAGAGTCACAGTGTTCTTCTTTACGCTTCCGTCCGTAATTCCCTCCGCGCCATCAGGCGTGTAATAGAGGTCAACAGTCACAACATCAGGTCCCCGATTTCGGATCCACCCGTCCGAGAGATACTGAGGGGAATCCGAGATCGCCGCGGGAATGGCACGGCTCTTCTGTCCCAGAGGCTGCTGTGTGGTACTGACGGAGGATCCCAGAATCAGTGAGAACTCCGAGTCCCCCAGTAAGCTTCTGTTCGCTCCCGGCTCCGGTGGCTCTGCCTCCTCGTCGAACACACTGTAGATCGCTGCATCCTCCGGGTTTCCGTCCAAGTTGTCTATTCTCAATCCGGTCGTCAGCGGAGGTGGACCATCCGCCGTCACTCGTCTCCCTCGATCCACGCTGAGTTCGAACGAGCGTTCCGCTCCCGGCAATACCGGAGAGAAATCGCCCGTAATGGAGAGCCATGCGCCACCCGGCCCAATAGACGGCGCGATCTGTACGGCTACTGATCCGCTATTTCGTATTGTGATCCACTGCGGGGCAGGGTTCCTGCCAGTGGTCTCCCGGAAGTAGACCATATTCAAACCAACCGGCACTAACCTCACCCCTCGCGCTGGCTGGCTTGCCCCTTCCAGTACGGTGAGTGTTATGGCCGTTGCGGCGGATTTCGTTGCTCCGCCTGCCGTCCACGTTCCAAATACATTCCCCGTCTTGACCCCTGATGTCTGCGTACTGTCCGCGGCAAATGCAATCTCCACTGTCACATCCGCTCCCGGGGCCACATCCACTACGCCGGTGGACACAATCGTAAAGAAGCCGCCTGTCGTCCCAAGTGTGAGTGTCCCGGGAGCCTCCCCAACATTTCGGAAGACAACGGTCGTTCCCGTAGGCGGCGCATCCCCCTGGTTCACCCGCGCAGCTGGAGTCTGCCCCTGTATCACTACGAAGTCCGGCGGTTGTGCCTCGGACTTGACCATGATTGCCGGAGAGTAGTCTGAAACATACTCTGGTCCGCAAAGACCCCCGGCCACTGCCCGGATCTGAATGCAGTAATTCATGCTCGTCCCGCGTTCCGTGGCGACCGTCACCGAAAGATCTTGGGTGATGGAGGTTTCTGGCGACCCGCAATCCTCGTTCCGCGAGATATTTACCTGGTAGAAGCCCGATGGCGGCAAATTGGCCACCGGTGCCCAGGCCACCGTGAAGCTATTTCCCGCTGCCACCGGGGCCTCGGGATAACTCGTGATTTCGGGAACGTCCGGGTAAACGCATCCCGTTTCCTGTACCACACTGAAAGTCTTACCTCCGGCCGTGATCGTCCCCGTCCGTGCTGGACCGGCATTTACCGCCACTGTGTATGTCACCGTGCCATTTCCGGCACCGGATGCACCGGCCGAGATTACAATCCAGCTCTCGTTCGCTGTGGCCGTCCATGAGCAACCCGCTGTCATCCGAACCTGGAATGTCTGGCCAACGGCGCCATCCGCTGGCGCACTCACCGACGCCGGCTCCAACAGGGTGCTCGACGCACATCCACTTGCCTGGGTGACCGTGAAGGTCTGCCCTCCTGCTGTTATCAGCCCAGTTCTCTCCGGTCCGTTGTTTGCCTCGACGCTAAATGTCACAACCCCGCTTCCGGTACTGCCTGATAAGAAGTCAACCGAGATCCAGCCGGCTCCCGATACCGCCGTCCAGGCACATTGCGCTGGCGTCTGTACCTCGAAAGCCAGGCCGGTTGCCCCCGTATCCGAGACCGTTGACCCCGCCGGGTTCAGACTGGTACTCGAAACGCATCCGCTTGCCTGATTCACGGTGAACATCCGTCCCGCGGCCACAATCTTCCCCGTTCTCGCGGGGCCGCTATTCGCCGCTGCGTTGTACGTCACCGTACCGTTTCCAGAGCCTGATGCTCCCGCTGTAATAGTGATCCAACTGTCGATTGAAGAGGCTGTCCACGGGCACGTCGAAGGAACTCGAACATCAAAGTTGCCTATCGACGCAGTCTCCGGGAGACCTGCGTCCTCGGGATCGAGAGTTGTATTCGCGGTACACCCTTCGCCCTGTTCAACCGTGAACGTCTTTCCAGCTACAGAGATGGTCCCAGTTCTCGCCGGGCCTGTATTAGCGGAAACCGAGTACGTCACCGTAAATGGTGTCGCCTCTCCGCCGAGAGTGACGCCTGTGATCCACGTTGCCCCGGATGCAGCCAGTGGCGCCCCACATGTGGCCTCGCTTGCCGTTACCGTGAACGTCTGGTTGGCGGCCGCCTCAAATCCAAGACTGGAGTTCGTCACCGGAAGCGTATAGACACACCCATCTGCCTGCGTCACCGTGAACGTCTGGCCTCCGGCCGTTACCGTCCCCGTTCGAACGGAGCCACTATTTGCGGCCACACTGTAGGACACGACTCCGGCACCCGTTCCTGACGCCCCCTGTGTCACGGCGATCCACGGATCGTTTGAAACGGCTGTCCAAACACATCCGGTTGTTGTCTGGACATGGAAGCTCCCTTCCGTTGCTCCTGCTGCCGAGATGGCTACCACGGCCGGATCCAGCACATAAGCGCACACGAGAGTCGTGCCGGGTACATCCACGCTCTTCCCGCTCGTGACAGTATTCAAATTAAACGGGCCCGGCTGTGTGACTGTTCGCACCGCGAAGTGATAGGAAGTCGCCGGGTTCAGCCCATTGACCGTTAGCTGACTTTCCAACTTACTGGCCGTCTGACCGGCCGGTGCGTACGGCCCGCCTGGCACCGGGGCAATCATGACCTCGTAATATCCGCTGTCTCCTGTGTAGACGATGGGCGTCCACGCCACTGTGATCGAACTCGTTGTGGTTCCTACAATTCCAACGCCCGTGGGCGCCACTGTCTGTGTTCCCTGCCAGTCGCCACCCACTTGCCTCGAGTCGAGGAAGTCCATCAATGCTGTATCACCCGTGAAAAGCCCATTCCAGCGAATGTCGAGCCCCGTGCCCGCGAGGAGGTTCGTCAGATTCGCCAGTGATACCGGGATCTCCCCTGTTAGCTGGTTCCCCGACAGCGTCAACATCTCGAGCGCTGTCAGGTCTCCCAACCCCGCCGGGATGACACCTTGGAGCTGGTTCCCGTCAAGCCGCAGCGTCTGCAGGTTTGTGAGGGCTCCGAAAGAAACCGGTATGGCTCCACTCAGAGCATTGTTTGAAAGATCGAGTTCCGTGATCACGGAACCAGCCGCTACGGCTGTTATCCCCGAGCTTCGGCCGGTAGTTCCGCAGACGACGCCAAACCACGTGCACTCGGTTCCTGGTAGCTGAGAATCCCAGCCCGAGTTGTTCGTCCACCCGGAACCATTGGTCTCGGAATAGAGGTCGAGCAACGCCTGCCTCTCGCCAATCGAAATGGCACCGGCTTGGTTCACCGCAAACGTCTGTCCGCTGACTGCTATCGTACCAGTTCGTTCTGTGCCCGAATTGACGGCCACACTGAATGTCACCGTCCCATTCCCGGTTCCGGACGCTCCTGCTGTCACACTTATCCACGCCGCATGAGAGGTTGCCGTCCAGGGGCACGCCGAATCAGTCTGCACAGCAAACGTCTGGCCCGCGGCTCCTGCAGCCGGGATCGCTACACTCGCCGGGCTCAGAAGCGTGTTCGCAGAACAACCCTCCTCTTGGTTCACCGTGAAGACCTGATCGGCTACCGTGATCGTTCCGGTTCTCGCGATGCTCACATTCGCAGACACGCTGTACGTCACCGTAAACGGCGTGCTCGCTCCGCTCACCGAAACCCCCGTGATCCACGCCGCGTTCGACGTCGCGGCGGGCGCCGGACAGCTCGCGTCGGTCGCCGTTACCGTGAACGTCTGACCGGCCACGGCGCCAGATCCCAGATCCGCAACAGCCACCGGCAGCGAGTAGGCGCACCCGTTTGCCTGATTCACCGTGAACGTCTGTCCGCCAACCGTGATCGTTCCCGTTCGCAGCACCCCCGCATTCGCAGACACGCTGTACGTCACCGTGAACGGCGTGCTCGCCCCGCTCACCGAAACCCCCGTGATCCACGCCGCGTTCGACGTCGCGGCGGGCGCCGGACAGCTCGCGTCGGTCGCCGTTACCGTGAACGTCTGACCGGCCACGGCGCCAGATCCCAGATCCGCAACAGCCACCGGCAGCGAGTAGGCGCACCCGTTCACCTGGTTCACCGTGAACGTCTGTCCGCCAACCGTGATCGTTCCCGTTCTCAGCACCCCCGCATTCGCAGACACGCTGTACGTCACCGTGAACGGCGTGCTCGCTCCGCTCACCGAAACCCCCGTGATCCACGCCGCGTTCGACGTCGCGGCGGGCGCCGGACAGCTCGCGTCGGTCGCCGTTACCGTGAACGTCTGACCGGCCACGGCTCCGGATCCCAGATCCGCAACAGCCACCGGCAGCGAGTAGGCGCACCCGTTCGCCTGGTTCACCGTGAACGTCTGTCCGCCAACCGTGATCGTTCCCGTTCGCAGCACCCCCGCATTCGCAGACACGCTGTACGTCACCGTGAACGGCGTGCTCGCTCCGCTCACCGAAACCCCCGTGATCCACGCCGCGTTCGACGTCGCGGCGGGCGCCGGACAGCTCACGTCGGTCGCCGTTATCGTGAACGTCTGACCGGCCACGGCTCCGGATCCCAGATCCGCTACAGCCACCGGCAGCGAGTAGGCGCACCCGTTCGCCTGACTCACCGTGAACGTCTGTCCGCCAACCGTGATCGTTCCCGTTCTCAGCACCCCAGCATTCGCCGAAACGCTGTACGTCACCGTAAACGGCGTGCTCGCTCCGCTCACCGAAACCCCCGTGATCCACGCCGCGTTCGACGTCGCGGCGGGCGCCGGACAGCTCGCGTCGGTCGCCGTTACCGTGAACGTCTGACCGGCCACGGCTCCGGATCCCAAATCCGCAACAGCCACCGGCAGCGAGTACGCGCACCCGTTCGCCTGATTCACCGTGAACGTCTGTCCGCCAACCGTGATCGTTCCCGTTCGCAGCACCCCCGCATTCGCAGAAACGTTGTACGTCACCGTGAACGGCGTACTCGCCCCGCTCACGGAAACCCCCGTGATCCATGCCGCATTCGATGTCGCGGCGGGCGCCGGACAGCTCGCGTCGGTCGCCGTTACCGTGAACGTCTGACCGGCCACGGCTCCGGATCCCAGATCCGCAACAGCCACCGGCAGCGAGTAGGCGCACCCGTTCGCCTGGTTCACCGTGAACGTCTGTCCGCCAACCGTGATCGTTCCCGTTCGCAGCACCCCCGCATTCGCAGACACGCTGTACGTCACCGTGAACGGCGTGCTCGCCCCGCTCACCGAAACCCCCGTGATCCACGCCGCGTTCGACGTCGCGGCGGGCGCCGGACAGCTCGCGTCGGTCGCCGTTACCGTGAACGTCTGTCCGGCAGCGGCTCCAGATCCCAGATCCGCAACGGCCACCGGCAGCGAGTAGGCGCACCCGTTCGCCTGGTTCACCGTGAACGTCTGTCCGCCAACCGTGATCGTTCCCGTTCGCAGCACCCCCGCATTCGCAGAAACGTTGTACGTCACCGTGAACGGCGTACTCGCCCCGCTCACGGAAACCCCCGTGATCCACGCCGCATTCGATGTCGCGGCGGGCGCCGGACAGCTCGCGTCGGTCGCCGTCACCGTGAAGGTCTGTCCGGCAGCGGCTCCAGATCCCAGATCCGCAACGGCCACCGGCAGCGAGTAGGCGCACCCGTTCGCCTGGTTCACCGTGAACGTCTGTC
>JADHED010000065.1_pt1 | contig 144996 bp, 138 predicted proteins | sample 8952041 | NCBI WGS metagenome assembly JADHED01 (sample SAMN16124423, study PRJNA663239) | bioreactor sludge metagenome | isolation source: sludge (control) | place: India:Bengaluru | collected 2018-09-08 | reverse complement strand
GGAGAGGGAGGGATTCGAACCCTCGATACGCTTGCACGTATGCCTGATTTCGAGTCAGGTACATTCAACCACTCTGCCACCTCTCCGAAGGCCGCCATTCTACCACCACTCGGCAAAATCTCACGCTTTTCCGGCTAGACAAATTTGGCAAAGTTGGTGAAACTGACGGCATGCTTCGGTCCATCATCATACTGGCCGCGCTCCTCTTGAGCGCTTGTCAGGAACCGGTCAAGCCTTTGCCAGACCCCAGGGAAAGCAAGGAAATCGTCGTTATTACCCACAACGGTCCCAATACTTATTATATCGATGGTAGCGATCAGCCGGCCGGTCTGGAATATGACCTCGCAAGCAAGTTCGTCAAGAGTCTGGGACCCGAATACCGTATCCGCTTCCATGTAGTCAACAACATCACCGAGGTGATTCCGGCTTTGCTCAAGGGTGAGGCACACTTTGCCGCCGCCGATCTCAGCATCACCCGCTTGCGCCAGCATCTTGTACAGTTCACCAGCCCGTATCAGAGCGTGCAGCAGCACATCGTCTACAACACCGAGATCAATCCGCAGCCGAAGAAACTTGAAGATCTGATTGGCAAGGAGATCGCCGTACCGGCCGGCACCAGCTATGCCGAACGGCTGGCCGAGAAAAAACAGAACCTGCCCGGCCTGCAATGGCAGGCGTTGGAAAAAGTCAGTGCCGACGAACTGATGGAACAGGTGGCGGAAGGCCTCTTGGATTTCACTGTCTCCGACGGTCATCTGGTGGCCATGTTGCGCAACTATTATCCCAATCTCGGCATCGGCCTCGCTCTCGGCAAGGAAGAAGAGATCGCCTGGGCCTTCCCCAAGACCGGCGATCGCTGGCTTTACGATCAGGCCAACAGCTATTTTGCCGGCATCAGGAAGGACGGCACCCTGCGCAACCTGATCGACCGCTATTACGGTCATTCGGAGCGGCTGGATACGCTGGATGTCACCACCTTCCTCAAGCGCACGCGCACGCTGTTGCCGCAATATATCGATCTGTTCAAGGAAGCGCAGGAAATGACAGGCATCGACTGGCGCCTGCTGGCCGCCGTCAGCTACCGCGAATCGCACTGGGACCGGCTCAACACCTCGCCGACCAACGTGCGCGGACTGATGATGCTGACCGAAGCCACCGCCGACATGCTCGGCGTCACCGACCGCCTCGATGCGCGACAGGCCATCATGGGCGGTGCGCGCTATATCGTCATGCTGAAAGACACCATCCCAAAGCGCGTGCCTGAACCCGACCGCACCTGGCTGGCGCTGGCCGCCTACAACATCGGATACGCGCATCTGGAGGACGCGCGAGTACTGGCGCAGCGCATGAAACTGAACCCGGACAGTTGGGCCGATGTCAAGAAAACGCTGCCTTTGTTGAACAAGGTCGAATACTATTCCACGGTCAAATACGGCTTTGCTCGCGGCGGCGCACCGGTCATTTTTGTCGAATCGATCCGCACCTATCACAAGATCCTGGAGAAATACGAACCGCCGCACAGCCCACTACTACCTAGTTTCGATCTGGCAAGGATATTTACACAGGCGACCATGGTTCAATAAACATATGGTGCAATTCAGGTCACTTAGTGCAATTCACTTGTAGCGTAATAAATGCATATGTCAAAAAAACGCATAGTCAATCAACATCCACTTGCATGCGCGGACTTATAATTCAAACCACCACGCATAAAGAACCTCTGAATGGAACACAACATTTCGTTAATCACGACGATCGCCGCCGGCCTGGGCCTGGCACTGATTTTCGGCTTCATCGCAGAAAAAATACGCCTGCCGGCACTGGTCGGCTATCTCCTGGCCGGCATCATGCTAAGTCCGGCAACCCCTGGATTTGTCGCTGACGTCGAAATTGCCAGCCAGCTTTCAGAAATCGGCGTCATGCTGCTGATGTTCGGTGTCGGCCTGCATTTTTCCATCGACGACCTGCTTTCGGTCAGACGCATCGCCCTGCCCGGCGCCATTTTCCAGATGACGCTGGCCACCCTGCTGGGCATGGCTGTAGCCCACTGGTGGGGCTGGAGTTGGGGAGAAGGCCTGATCTTCGGCCTGTCGCTTTCCTGCGCCAGTACCGTGGTGCTGCTGAAAGCGGTTGAAGCGCACGGGATTCTGGAAACTATGAACGGCAAGATCGCCGTCGGCTGGCTGGTGGTGGAAGATCTGGTCACCGTCCTGGTACTGGTGCTAATGCCACCACTGGCTGGCATGTTAGGTGGCGAGCAACAATCGAACGACTTATCCTTGTGGCAAACCATCGGCTTCACTCTGCTTCAGGTAACGGCTTTCATCGCCATTATGCTGGTCGCCGGCCGCCGCATCATGCCCTGGCTGCTTTGGCATATCGCCAAGACCGGCTCACGTGAACTGTTCACGCTATCCGTCATCGTCGCCGCCATCGGTATCGCCTACGGCGCCACTGCTCTCTTCAATGTGTCCTTCGCCCTCGGCGCTTTCTTTGCCGGCATGGTCATGCGCGAATCCGAATTCAGCCATCGCGCAGCAGAAGAATCCCTGCCGTTCCGCGATGCGTTCGCCGTGCTGTTTTTTGTTGCCGTCGGCATGTTGTTCGATCCGTCTGTGCTGATCGAGGAACCGCTGCACGTGCTAGCCGTCGTCGCCATCATCATCGTTGGCAAATCCCTCGCCGCCATGGCGCTGGTCCTGGCTTTCCGTTACCCATTCAATTCGGCGATGACGATTGCGGCCAGCCTGGCTCAGATCGGCGAGTTCTCCTTCATTCTCGCCGGCCTTGGCCTGACCCTGGGCATACTGCCACCCGAGGGCATGAGCCTGGTGTTGGCAGGCGCATTGATTTCCATCGCGCTCAATCCTTTCGTCTTTGCCTCCATCGCGCCGGTCAGCAAATGGTTGCTGGCGCGCTCTGCGACCGCCCGCCGTTTCAATAGCCGGGTCGATCCCTATGCCGAGTTGCCGATGAGCACCGAGCGCAAATATCTTGAAGGTCAGGTCGTGCTAGTCGGTTTCGGCCGTGTCGGACGGCGGATCGCCGAAGCGTTGAAAGAACGCGGCATTCCCTATGTGGTGGCGGAACAGAATCGCGAGATCGTCGAAAGTCTGCGCAAGAAGGATATCCCGGCCGTTTCCGGTGATGCGTCCGACCCCGTCGTGCTGGTGCAAGCCCACATCGCTCAAGCGGCCATGCTGGTAGTGGCGACGCCGGATTCCATCAACGTGCGGCAGATGGTCGACACCGCGCGCACGCTGAATCCGGAGATCGAGATCGTGCTGCGCACGCACAACGAGGATGAATCGGTACTGCTGCGCAAAGAGAATCTGGGGACCGTGTTCTATGGCGAAGAGGAGCTGGCGCGCGGCATGACCAACCACGTCATGCAGCGCTTCGCGCCTAAATCCGCTGTCTGAGTCACAGCCGGCTGCGGCTTACCCGCTTATTCGGCGCTCTGCTGGGCGCCGGTAATCATGGTATCGCAAGGTAGCCAATGCAGCAGCTTGGAAGCGGAGCTGCCGACCAGCCCGGCCATCAGGCTGCTCTGGCCGCGGCTACCGATCACCACCAGATCGATGCTGTGCAGCCGCACATACTGGGTCAGGGCCGATTCGAGCCGCCCGGCTTCCACATGCAGCGTGATGCGTGCGCGTACCTCAGAACTCAGTCCCATCGCGTCATGGAATTCATCGGCCTGGGCCTGGAATGCCGGGCTCACCTGCAAGGTCTGCGGTTTTTCGCTTGCCAGTTCGGCAAGATTCTGTTTGACGGCGTGGAACAGCACAATAGATTGGCCGGGGAACAACTTCAGCGCCGTACCCAGAGCAAGGGATGAAGCGCGCGAGAAGTCTGTGGCCACCAGAATCCTGCGATAAGGCCCGTGCGGGCGTTTGCGCACCACCAGCACCGGCTGATTCGCCAGTCGCACCAGTTTTTCCACCGTCGTTCCCAGTATGAACCGGCCAAACGGCTCGCTGCGCGCCATGCCGGTGACGATCAGTTCGCAGGCTTCGCTGCCGGCAGCCTCGACGATACTGCCGGCCGGTTCACCCTTCACCACCTTGATGCTGACCGGCACCTCGGCGTCAGCCATGTCTTCACGCAGTTGTTGCCGCAAGATCAGCAGGTTGTCTTCCTCGGCGCCATAGGCCCAATTCAACACCATGTCCGGCGTCTGCATGCTTTCCGCCACGTTGACCGCGACCAGTTGCGCCTGCCATTGCTGCGCCAGTTGCACGGCACGGTCGAGCGCGCGGTCGCACCGTGCGCTGAGGTCAGTCGCCAGCAGCACGCGCTTGGCCAGATGACTTTTCTGTTCGGAATTACCCATGCTTCCCTGCTCCATCAAAATTCAAAGACCGACGACCATGATGTCGCAATCGCAGGTGGTCGCGACATATTCCGTGACGCTGCCGAGCAAAACCTGACCGAGGCCGGATTTGCCATAGCGCCCCATGACCACCAGATCGCAGGCCTCGCGATCGACCGTTTCGAGTATCACCTCCGGCGCATGGCCGTACTCCAGCCGGCTGGTAACCTGGCGGCCATGCAAATCCAGTCCGCGCATGAAATCGGCCAGCTCCCGCTCGGCCTGCTGCCGGCCGGCCAAACGGTATTCGGCCATTTCCGCTTCAGAAACACCGGCAAAGCGCAACTTGCTCTCATAGGGCAAGGCATGGACATGGAGCAGAATGATCTCGGCATCGGGCGCCAGCTTGACGGCGGCCTCGGCTGCCGCCGCCGAACAGTCGGAGAAATCAACCGGCACCAGAACCCGGCGATATGGCTCGCCGGCCGGTTGCCGAACCACCAGCATGGGTTGCCGGGCAGCACCGAGCATGCGTTCCAGCATGGACCCCTGCACCCAGTCGCGCATGGCGCGCGCATGCGCACCGACCACGATCAGACTGTCCGTTTGCTTGCCCTGCTCGGTTATGACGACATGCGGTCGGCCGATCTCCAGACTGCATTCGACAGCAAAATTGGTCCCCGCCTTCAACCTGCCGGCCTGCTCCTCCAGCTTATGCTGCATCGCCTCGCGCAAACGGGCGCTAACGCCGCCCGACACCAGATGCTTGAGCTCATCGAGCAAGGTGCCGGACAGCACGTGCAACAGGCGCACTTCCTTCACGCCGGCCGTTGCCAGCAACATCACGCGCTGCATGGCGTTTTCGCTGCGCTCGGAAAAGTCTGTGGCCAGCAACACTTTGTCGAACCCTGTCATATTCCCATCCCGATCTATCTTCATCGAACCATAACACCAGACGCCCGATACGGATAGTCACCGACGTTCATCCGTATCAATACTGCCTGCTTGCGCGATCCAGACGGCCTATCCAGGACGTACGCCGGATTAAGAATTTCTCCAGTTCGGCCACAACGAACACGAGCAGACCGGCAGTCAACACTTTCAGCCAATCCAGCAGGCCGATATCGGCAGAACCAAACACGGACTGCATCCACGACGAATAAGTGAAAGATAGTTGCAACAGAATACAGACCGCGATCGCCAGCAATGCATAGCGGTTGCCAAAGATGCCATGCAGACTCAACACCGGCGCAAAAATAAAACGGCTATTGATAAGATATAGCATCTCCGCCATGACCACGGCATTCACCGCCATGGTCCTGGCCTTTTCAACACTGGCACCGGACGACATCTCCCACAGAAAAAGCCCCAATGCACCGGTCATCATCAGCACAGAAACCATCAACACACGCCAGACAAAGAAACCGGACAGCAAGGACTCACCAGGGCTACGCGGACGCCGCAGCATGATGTTTCTTTCAGGCGGTTCAAAGGCCAGCGCGAGCCCCAGAGTGCTGGAAGTCACCATATTGATCCATAGCACCTGGGCGGCAGACAATGGCAGGGTCAGCTCAAACAAGATGGCGGCAATCACCACCAGGGCTTCGCCACCGTTGGTCGGCAACATGAACAGGATGAACTTCTTCAGGTTGTCATAGACGGCTCGGCCTTCGCGTATCGCGCGCGCCACCGTGGAAAAGTTATCGTCCGCCAGCACCATATCCGCCGCTTCTTTGGCGGCCTCCGTGCCCTTCATGCCCATCGCCACGCCGACATCGGCGCTTTTGAGGGCCGGCGCGTCATTGACGCCGTCCCCGGTCATGGCGACCACCTGGTCATTCTTCTGCAGCGCAGTGACCAACCGCAATTTGTGTTCCGGACTGGCCCGCGCGAACACATCGACGCCCATGACGACACGCCGCAATTCCGCATCATCCATCAAGGCGACATCATTGCCGGTGATGGTCGGCTTGCCCACGCCGATACCCAGTTGCGCACCGATTGCACGCGCCGTTTCCACGTGATCGCCGGTGATCATCTTCACTTTCACACCGGCGCGGTTACAGTCGCGTACAGCCTCGATCGCCTCCTGCCGCGGCGGGTCGATGATACCGACCAGGGCCAGCAGCACAAACTCGTTGCCGACATCAGCAAAATCCAGCAGAGTTCCAGCCGGCGCAGCTCGTTTATAACCCAAGGCCAATACACGCAAGCCCTGGGCGGCCGTCTCCAGCGCCATACGCTGCCAGTAGTTGCGGTCCAGCGCCTGCACGTCCTCACCTGCAAGCTGGTAATCGCACATCTCCAGTACGCGTTCCGGCGCCCCCTTGACGAATATCCATGGCTGGTCTTCCTCGTCACGGTGGAATGTCGCCATGAAACGGTGCACGGATTCGAAAGGTATAGTGCCGAGGCGCTGCCATGCGGTATCGGCGGCATGCTCGGTAAACCCAGCCTTGCCGGCAAGCACCAGCAAGGCACCCTCGGTCGGATCGCCTTCCACATACCATTGCTGATGACGCTTGCGCAAATTGGCATCGTTACAGAGTGCGCCCGCACGCACGGCAAGCAGCAAACCCGGATGCATGCCGGGGTCTATGATGCGGTCACCCAGACTGAAATCGCCGACCGGCGCATAGCCGACACCCCCGACATTGAAGACCTGGTCTGCGCAAACCACGCGTTGCACCGTCATCTCGTTCCGTGTCAGTGTTCCGGTCTTGTCGGAACAGATGACGGTCACCGAGCCCAGGGTCTCGACGGCAGGCAAACGGCGGATAATGGCATTACGCTTTGCCATACGCTGCACCCCCAGCGCCAAAGTCACCGTCATGATGGCAGGCAGGCCCTCCGGGATTGCCGAAGCGACCAGCGCCACCACCATCATGAACATGTCGGACGCAGGATGCCCGCGCCATAGTGTGCCGAGCACAAAGGTCGCGAGACCGATAAGCAGGATCGCCAGCGCCAGTCCCCTGCCAAAACGGTCGATTTGCCGCAACAGGGGTGTGCTCATACGCGGGATGGCTGCGAGCATGCGGTTGATCTTGCCCAGTTCGGTCTCTGTCGCAGTGGCTACGACGACCCCAGTGCCCTGCCCGTAGACCACCAGCGTACCCGAGTAGGCCATGCCGAAACGATCTCCCAGCGGCGTGTCCTGCTCCACCGCCTGCGTCGTCTTTTCGACTGGCAGCGACTCACCGGTCAGGGCGGCTTCCTCCACGCGCAATTCGTTCTGGCTGATCAATCGCAGATCAGCCGGCACTCTATCGCCGGAGGTAAGAAACACAACATCGCCCGGCACCAGTCCAGCCGCGTCAATCTCATAGCGCTTGCCGTTACGGATGACATTCGCATGCGGCGACAACATGGCACGGATAGCCTCCAGCGCGGCCTCCGCCTTGCCTTCCTGGATGAAACCGATGATGACATTGATGATGACAGCGGCAATCAGAACGCCGGTATCCACCCAATGCTCGAGAAAGATGGTGATGACGGCTGCGCCCAGCATCACATAAAGCAGTATGTTGTGGAACTGCATCAGAAAACGCAGCAACGGCCCTCTGCGCTTTGGTGGTGCCAATCGGTTCGGCCCGTACTGCGCCAGCCGCTTCTGTACTTCGGCTTCATCCAGCCCCTTGCTGCTGGTGGAAAGCTTATCGAGAACGCCCTCTATGGATTGGGTATGCCAGTTTTCCGGAATCTGAGGGCTGCCAACCATTGCGTCTAAACTCCCTGGTCTTGCGATATATCTGCCGCTAATCTGGCAGCATGTTGAATAAACGGGCCGATGCCGGATGATTGAGTTCGTCCGGCAGGGCATTGCTTACATGTTAGGCTTGCCAATCTTCACGCCTGTCGATGCCTGCATTCTTGTCGAACAAAGTTGTCATCGGACAAGCGTCATCATGGCTTGTCTGCGACCACCTGATAATCCCAATCCCGGACATCCTGAATGATGGTCTCGATATCGTCTTCCGGCACGCTCATGATGTGCAGTGCGGCGGCACCGAGTCGCAGGCTGGCTTCGATGATTTCCGGATGCGCCTGCAAGGCGCCGGCTTCCAGCAGTCTCGAACTTTCCTCAAGATCCTTTGCACGCGCAATCACCGGTACTTGTGGATACAGCTTCTTCAATAGTCTCACCGCCTGTGCGGCAGCATCCGGATCGTCAATCGCCATCACCACCAAAGCCGCACGTTCTGCATGTACGGTGTTCAGCAGTTCCGCATCCGAGATATCGCCGTACAACACCCGATGACCGTTGGCCTTGGCAACTGCAACACGCTTGGGGTCGGTCTCCAACACGATGAAATCGATCCCGGAATGCTGCAGCAACACGGCTATCGTATGTCCCACCCGGCCATAACCGGCGATGAGGACTTCCTGCTCCGGCTTTTTCAGTTCATCAACGACTGCGCTGGAAGCAGCCCCCTCGTTGCCACGAAACAGCATGGCAGTAATCTGCTTGTTGAAGCGGATGAGGAAAGCGCCAAGAATCATGGAGAACAGAATCGAGAGCAGTGCCATCTGCCCCAGTGCTTCATCGATCACGTTCGCCTGTAGGGCAATCGCCAACAAGGCAAAGCCGAATTCGCCGCCTACCGACAATATCAGACCGGTACGCACCGAGGTCATGGTGGTGATGCCGCTGGCCCTGACCATCAGGCTGACCATGACTGCCTTGCTGACCAGCATGATCGCTGCACCGATCAGGCCGTAATGCCAGTAATCGACCAAGGCTAGCGGGTTGAACATCATACCGATACCGATGAAGAACAGACCCAGCAGCACATCGCGGAACGGCCGGATGCTCGACTCCACTTGCACGCGGAACTCGGTTTCGCCCAACATCATGCCGACCAGAAACGCCCCGAAAGCCAGCGACAAGCCGAGACTACTGGTACTCCAGGCCGCCATCAGCGCCACCAGCAACACGGTCAGCGTGAACAGTTCCGGCGAACGACGCTGCGTGACCAAATGGAACAACGGCCGCAGCAACCAGCGGCCGGCGAAAAATACCAGGGCGAAGGCGAGCACCGCCTTGGCAAGTACCATCGCCAGTTCGCCCGCCAGCTGATTGGCCGCGATACCGGCGCCGAGCACCGGGATGATGACCAGGAAAGGCACCGCCGTCACATCCTGAAAAATGGACATGGCCAGCCCCAACCTGCCGTGCTGGCTGTTCTCCTCCCCCTGCTCGGTCAGCAGGCTGGCGATGATGGTACTAGAGGATTGCGCGAATACCGCGCCGATGACAAAAGCCATGACAGGACTCCAGCCCGCCAGCCAGAGCAAAATCGCAACGACGATGGTGGTCAGGATGACCTGCGCCGTTCCAAGTCCCAGAACCTGATGACGCAAGGCGTGCAACTGCGGCAAGGAGTAATTCAGACCGATGGCAAACAGCAGGAACACCACACCGAACTCTGCCAGCGCATTGAAATCCGGCAGGTTGATATTGCCCCCAAAGGCATGCGGGCCAAGAACGATGCCCACCAGCAGATAGCCGAGGCTGGTCGGGATATGCAGTCGCTGGAAAGCAACGATGACCGCCACCGTCGTTCCCAGCAACATCAGGATATGTGCAAGCTGCTCAAGCATTGGTCCAAAGATTCCGAAACGATATTCACATCATTCGGACATCAGCTTGGCTGAATGATTGCGAGCCCACCCATATATGGTTGCAAGGCTGCCGGAATCTTCACGCTGCCATCCGCCTGCTGATGGTTCTCCAGTATCGCCACCAGCGTGCGGCCGACGGCGAGGCCGGACCCGTTAAGCGTGTGTAGCAGCTCCGTCTTGCCGTTCTCGTTGCGGAAGCGGGCCTGTAAACGGCGCGCCTGGAAAGCCTCGCAGTTGGATACCGAGGATATCTCGCGATAGGTGTTCTGTGCCGGCAGCCAGACTTCGAGGTCGTAGGTCTTGGCAGCGCCGAAGCCCATGTCACCGGTACAGAGCGCAACGACGCGGTACGGCAGCTCCAGCGCCTGCAGGATGTGTTCGGCATGGCCGACCATCTCTTCCAGCGCCTCATAGCTTGTCTCCGGATGCACGATCTGCACCATCTCGACCTTGTCGAACTGGTGCTGGCGAATCATGCCCTTGGTATCCTTGCCGTAGGAGCCGGCCTCGGAGCGAAAGCACGGCGTATGCGCGGTCAGCTTGATCGGCAGCGACTCCAGCGGCACGATCTCGTCGCGCACGGTGTTGGTCAGCGTGACTTCCGAAGTCGGAATCAGATACAGCTTGCTGTCATTGTGCGGCAGCGAGAACAGGTCTTCCTCGAACTTCGGTAACTGACCGGTACCAAGCAGGGTCTCGGCGTTGACCAGATAAGGCGTATAGCACTCCGTATAACCATGCTTCTCGGTCTGCGTATCCAGCATGAACTGCGCCAGCGCGCGATGCAGGCGAGCGACCTGCCCCTTCATCAAGGTGAAACGTGCACCGGAAAGCTTGGCACCGGTATCGAAATCGAGCCCGAGCGGCGCGCCGACCTCGGTATGGTCCTTGATCTCAAAGTCGAAAGTACGTGGCGTACCGACACGGCGCACCTCGAGATTGTCTTCTTCCGACTTGCCGACAGGCACACTGTCATGCGGGAGATTGGGTACATTCAAGAGCAGTTGCTGCAGTTCGGCCTGAATCTCTGCCAGCCGAGACCACCTTGCGCTCGTTCTCGAGACGCGCGAACGATGCGCTATCGAACTCGAAACCGCGTTTCTTCAAGGTTGCGACGACGCCGTCGAGATCGTTACGTAATGCTTGTATATCTAACATGAAAGTCCTTATTACCGTTTTAGCCACAAATTCTTGTTAGCCACAGAGGACACAGAGTTCACAGAGAAAACCTTCCAAAACACAGACGTCCATGATTCAAGGTTTTGTTTTTGAATTTCTCTGAGTGCTCTGTGAGCTCTGTGGCTGAATATTTTTTGCTATTTGTTCTTTTTACCCGCCTGCCGATCCAGCTCGCGCAGGTGCTTCAGCTTTTCGCCAATTTTACCCTCCAAACCGCGGGGCGTGGGTTCGTAAAAGCTGACGGCCGGCATCCCGTCCGGCAAATAGCTCTCGCCGGCGGCGTAGGCTTCCGGCTCGTTGTGCGCGTAACGGTACTCCTTGCCGTAATCCAGCGCTTTCATCAGCTTGGTCGGCGCGTTGCGCAAATGTAGCGGCACCGGCCGCGATTTGTCCGATGCGACAAAGGCCTTAGCCTGGTTGTAGGCCATGTAGGCGGCGTTGCTCTTGGGCGCCACAGCGAGATAGATGACGGCGTTGGACAGCGCCAGTTCACCTTCCGGCGAGCCGAGGCGTTCATAGATCTGGCAGGCTTCCAGCGCCAGGGTCTGGGCGCGCGGATCGGCGATGCCGATATCCTCGACCGCCATGCGGATGATACGGCGGCCGAGATAGAGCGGGTCGGCGCCACCGTCGAGCATGCGCAGGAACCAGTAGAGCGCCGCGTCCGGATTGGAACCGCGCACCGATTTGTGCAGCGCGGAGATCTGGTCGTAGAAGGCCTCGCCGCCCTTGTCGAAACGGCGCAGCTTGCTGGCCATGGTCGATTGCAGGAAAGCTTCGTCGATCTCGCTGGCGCCGGCCGTCATGGCCGCGTTGAACAGCCCTTCGAGGAAATTCAGCAGGCGACGGGCATCACCGTCGGCATAGGCCAGCACCTGCTCGCGCACCTCTGCCGTCATCGACGGCGCCTGCATCACCTGCTGCGCGCGTTGCAGCAACTGCCCCAGTTCGTCCTCGGACAAGGCGTTGAGCACGAACACCTGCGCCCGGCTCAGGAGCGCGCTATTGACCTCGAACGACGGATTCTCGGTCGTTGCGCCGATGAAAGTGATGAGGCCGCTTTCGACGAACGGCAGGAAAGCGTCCTGCTGACCCTTGTTGAAACGGTGCACCTCGTCGACAAAGAGGATGGTCTTGCGACCCGACTGCTGTAGCGTGTGCTCGGCTCGCTCGACGGCCTCACGGATGTCCTTGATGCCGGACAGCACGGCCGAGATCGGGATGAACTCGGCATCGGCAGTGTTGGCGATGAGCCGCGCCAGCGTGGTCTTGCCGACACCCGGCGGCCCCCACAGGATCATGGACGGCAGCTTGCCGGAACTGAAGGCGAGCCGCAGGGGCTTGCCCTCACCCAGCAGGTGCGATTGACCCACCACCTCATCCAGCGATTTGGGGCGCAGTCGCTCGGCCAGCGGTGCTTGCGGGCTCACAGGTTCGAACAGGTCACTCAATGGATACTCTTTCGCAATTCGGGGTCATCGATCTCCGGCACATCGAAGGATGCCGGCGGCAAACCGGCCTGATGGCGTTCCCAGATCATGCGGTAGGCACGCTCGATATGCTTCACGGTCAGCTTGGTGTTGTACATGGGTGCAGTATACCGTTTGGCCCGCAATTTCTCGCGCATGGCGGCATATTCGGCCGGATGCGTGGCATAGAAGACCGCCAGCCGTTCATACTCGTCAAAATCGCGCGTGACCAGTTCCGGCATTTCCAGCGCATGGAGGAGGATGGCTGAACCTCGCGCGGAAGCGACCTCGCCATGGATGGTCAGCAACGGCAAACCTTGCCACAAGGCTTCGGCCGCCGTGGTGTGGGCATTGTGCCAATAGGTGTCGAGAAACAGGTCGGCCAGCTGATAGCGGGGCAAATGCTGTTCCAGCGGCAGGCGGCCGGTGAACACCAGCCGCGACCGGTCGATACCGTGCGCCTCGGCTTCGCGTTTTAGATTGTCCTCTACATCCAGCCCCCGACCCAGCAGCCACAGCACACTGTCCGGCACCGCCCGCAGTATGTTCATCCAGTGCCCGAATATCCGCGGCTCGATTTTGTAGCTGTTGTTCAGGCAGCAGAATACAAAGCCGTTTTCCGGCAGGCCGAAATCCGGGCGGGCAATTGTTGCCGGCGCGTTCGCCGTTTCGTTGTCATAGGGATAAAGCGAGTGCGGCAGGCGTATCACCTGCTCGTGCCACTCCTGCTGCTGGCCGTCCGCGCAGATCGTGTGGTCGATCAGTGCGTAATCGATGAAGTCGGCACCCATGGTGCAGGGGAAACCGAGGTAGAGCACCTGTACCGGCGCCGGGCGCATGGCCATGACTTCCGTGCGGCAGAAGGTCGTGTAACCGGCGAGATCGACGAGGATATCCACTTCGTCATCATGTATCGCTTGCGCCATGGCCCAGGCATCGAGTTTCGACACATCGCGGAACACATCGCAATCGGCCTCGATCTGTCGTCGATAGCGGTCGTCGCCACTGAACAGTGAATAAGCATAGACCTCGAATGCGGCCCGGTCGTGCAGGCCGAACACCTGCCGCGCCAGGATGGACACGGCGTGTTCGCGCAGATCCGGCGACAGGTAGCCGATGCGTATCTTTTCCCGCTGACGCGGCGCATGAATAAACGGCTGCGGCTGCTGCGCCCATGCCGTCTCCATCACGGTCTCTGCGACATGCCGCATCAAGGCAAGCCGCTGCCCGGCGTCGATCTCCAGCGACAGCACCCTGAAGCCGTTCTCCATGCCTGCCAGCGCGATATTGCGGTGCAAGTCGCCGGCCACATCCTGTCGCAGCTTTTGCAGGTAGCCCCGCCGGTATTGCCAGAAGCAGGCCTGCTGCTCGACATAGCGCGCCTCGTATTCAAGCACGTGGCCATCCATGTAGACGCTGGTCGAAGCAGGCAAGCTACGCGTCCACGGTAGCAGATCCCGTACCACGTCCGGGTTGACAATGCGCGCGCGGGACAGAGTCGCCAACGCTTCCTTCGTACGCGACAAACCACTGAGGGCGATGGCTTGCTTGATCTGCAGATGTGCGTGGTCCGGCTGCTGCGCCAAGTCCTGTTCGCACAGGTCCAGCGCTTCCTGGTAACGGAAGTTGGCGATCAGTGTATCGGCGAGGTTATAGAGCGTACCGCCCAACCCGGGTAAACGCGCATGGGCCAGCTGGTTCTGCACAAGGGCCTCGCGCTTGCGGCCCAACTTGTGTAACAAGGCGCCGAGATTCAGGTTGGTGACCCGGTTGTCCGGCGCCACCGTCAACACCCGTTGATAAAGCGGCAGGGCTTCCAGCGGCCGTCCAGCGCGTTCCAGGGCTATGGCCAGATTGGCAAGCGCCTGTACGTCATTCGGCACCAGTTCAACCGCGCGCTGCATCAGGCGTAAGGCACCGGCATAATCCTTGTTGGCTTCGCAGGTGGAGGCGCAGGCCTGGAGGAATTCCGGATTGTCCGGCTCCATCTCCAGCGCCGCGTCGAACGCCACCCGGGCGGCCTGCGGTTTGTTCAGCATGCGCGCCGCCGTACCCAGATAGAACAGCAGTCTGGCGTCGGGCGATTGACGGCTGCCCAGTTCGAACAGACATTGCCGCTCCGCCTCTTGATGGCGGCCGGATTGCAGATTCAGCAGGATTTTGCGATAGACTTCTTGCAAGTCGGACGTTCCGGCAACAGTTCAAAAACCATATTATGGCCGCTACTCACATCATTGCACCATTCCTGCATGCCAATGGCGGTGACTGGCAGGCCATCGACCTTTATCTGAGCCTGCGGGAAAGCGTTGAAACCTTACACTTGTGGGCAGCGCAGCCACCGCATCCGGCGTTGCTACACTACCCCATCCAGGAAATTCGGCCCTATCAGCAGCAGGTTCCACTCGACGGTACGCTCTATATCGTCGGGGCGGCGACACCCGTCGGTCACTGGTACGCCAAGGGGAAATTCGATCGCGTGGTGTTGATGCACAACCTGTTCGGCCAGGAGGTTTTTTATCGCTGCATGCACCGCCTGAGCACCATGCAGCCGCGGCAGATCGAAATCTGCTATGCCTCCCGCATGGTCAAGGACAGCATCGGCCTGCCGGGCGAAGTTCGCCACCCGCTGCCGCATCCCGGGAGATTCAGTCCCCACACAGCCCCAGCCACAAAAAACCGCAGCCCCTTCACCGTCGGCCGCATCAGCCGCGACGTCAAAACCAGACACCATCCGCGCGATATCGCACTTTATCGGGAACTGGCAGACCGCGGCATACACATCCGCATCGTCGGCGGCACCTGTCTCACGCCGTGGCTGGCGAACACGCCCAACATCGAACTGCTGCCGGAAATCGCGCCGCATGAAGTGCCTTGCATGCTGGCAAGTTTCGACTGCTTTTACTACCGGGTGACTTCACAGACCAGGGAAGCGTTCGGCATGGTGGTCGCTGAATCCACATTGAGCGGACTGCCGGTCGTGGCCTATGACGAGGGCGGCTACTGCGAATGGCTGCGCTATAAAGCCAACGGCTTCCTGTTCAGATCGAACGCGGAAGCCGTTGATTACATTCTAGGTCTGCAAAAGAATTTCTAGATTAATACAAGGCACTGCAATCGCCGACCAGACACCCACCTGTCGACGAGTAGATGCCGCTACCGCCTTCTGCACCATCTGCCTTGTAGACGGCGCTGCCACTGGCTGATTTGGACAACATACTATCATTCAGCGTGAATTCGATGCTGGCGGTTTCTGCCTTGCTACCCGACAGTGCGCCAAGACCGGACACCGAACAACCGGAACCGCACATCGACGCCCCGCCGCTGGGGTTCGCGCTGCCGGTCACGACCAGCCCGCCTGCATCGGCGATATCTCCGGCAAAAGTCCCACTGATAGCCTGTCCGGAGTAGCTTCCGGTGCCGGTGATAGTGAAACCGCCGTGCACTTCGTAGGTAGCGAACATTGCCGTCATGCTGCCGCTGGTGAAATCGCCCTCGAAATCACCGCTGACCGAACCGGACGCACTCTGGCTGAGGAAATAATATCCCTCTGCACTTTGTGCGGCATAATCAGCCAGCACCGTGGTCAACGAATCGGTTGAATCATTGTTAATGATTTCGCCAGTCAGCAACTGCGAACAGACCTGATCCAGCGCGCAGGAGAAACCATCACCATCTCGGATCTCGTTGACCGCGAACAGGTTGTTGTTTTCCCGGTTCTGTTGCGATTCGTCCTCACCCTGCTGCGGGTTGCCGCCCTCCGGGCCCTTGGCCTGCACACCGGACTCTTCTTCGCTATAGCCCGGCTTCTTGCCCTCCTCCGCTTCCGCACTCTGACCCTTGAACAGGATGAGGTCGCCGAACTCGTTCTCGATGAATATGGAACCGCCGATCACGCGCACTTTCAGCTTTTGCTGGCGATGCTCGGCCAGATACTCGGAGCCACGGATACCGATGGTCGCGACCGGGGTCGCCACACGGTAGGCAGGGCGATTGGTACGGCCGACGATGCCGGTGATCGCCCGCAAGCCGCCTTCGACCAAACGGAAGAATCCGCGCTCGCTACCGTCCTGTTTACCGTCGTAGTTATAACTCTCGACGACGAACTCGGTATTCGGCTGCAGGGACATGTAGCCGCCATCGGTGAACCTGACCTGCACGCGGCCGTCCGTGGTCTTGATCGTGTCTCCGGAATTGATCTCCGCACCCTTGCTCAAGGCCCGGCTCTCACCACCGGCTGTCGTCGCGGTCACGCCACCGATGGCGAACTCGACACGTCCGGCGGCCGCCTGCGCGGTGATGGGGAACGCCGCAGAAATGGCCAATGCGATCATGGCCCCGGAATTCAGTCTGTAGTGTGCAGTTTTCATGATGTATCTCCTCTTGACCAGTGCCGGCCGGGATTACCAGTTAAAGTCCTTGCGGAAGTTGACCGACAGCACGGTACGATCAAAATCGAACAGGCTGATATTGGAATCGTTCTTCAGGTAGCTGAGCTGCGGCCGTATGGTCCAGCCCGGAATCGGCAGATAGCGCATGCCGACCGAAAAGTCGAACTGGTCATCCTCGCGTGTCTTGAGAAAGGCCGGATCCTGCTTGTCGTATTCGCGGACCTCGTAACTGGTGTTGGCGAACGCCACCAGCTTATAGTTGAGCACCATCTGGCCGCCGACGCGGACGCCATAGAATTCATTGCTGAGGAAATCGAAGCGTGATTTGTCCGTGTCCTCCTGGCCGTAGTAGCCGCTGAGGTAGACCACCGGCGCCTTGTCGCCGCTGAACGCGTGGCCCCATGCAGCGCCGCCCACGCTGCGTTGCGCATCGCGCACGCCGCCGGATTGCGGGTAATTGAGATCGGCCGTCTGCAGGAACAGACTCACCTGGTTCTGGTCGTCCAGCTGACGTTGCCATTGTGCTGCCACGCCATGCGATTTGCGGAAGCGGTTACCGTCGATGTCGTAATTGTTGCGCTGCAGGGCAATCGTGAAGCTGTCGATGAAACGCTTGTAATTGAGGCCGAGCGAGAAATCGACGAAGCTGGGGTCGAACATGCTCTCATTCCAATTGGAGCGGGTACTGCCTTGTACCGAACCGAACACGCTCAGGTTTTTGCTCAGCGGCGTCCTGAAAGAGGCGCCGGCGGCGAGGCTGAGGTATTTGCTGGACTGCTCGCGCGAAGCGCTGGTCAGCGTCAGATTCAAACCGGGGGCGATACCGGGAGCCGCCACCGTCGAGTTCGAGGTAGCGCTGTTGATGTTGCTGTCGAAACCCCAGCCGCCGTCGATGAAGGCAGCGAATGTAGTGGCCTGGCCGGTCGCCTTGTCGACCGCCGACATATTGTCCTCGATCAGTTTTTTCAGCTGCGGATCATCGCTTTGCCCGAGTATGTTCTGGAATTCGGCCCGCGCATTCTCCGCTTCGCCACCCCTGAAGTAGCCCTTGGCAATCATGGCACGTGCGCTCAGGTGATTCGGTTGCTGGGCCAGCACGCGCTCCAGCGCGAAGATGCCGCGCGAGACCTCACCGCTCTCGATAGCTGCGACGCCTAGCAGATAATCGTAATCGATCTCGCCCGCCCGCTCCGATTCGAACGGTTCGAGCAATTCGTAAGCCGGTTTGAAATTCTTCTGTTTGATGAGTTCGGCAGCCTGGTCGAGCGTTTCGTCGGCCTGAGCCAGCAGTGAGAAAGCGGAAAGCAGGACAGTCAGTATCAGCGTCTGCAGGCGTTGCGTGAACATTCGAATCATCCCCGATTTGGTTTTTTATGTATCTTGACGCTAACTATACATAAATACAGGAGATTTTCACATTCCATTAAAGGAAAACGGCCAATCTGTTGCATATTTGCAACAGATTGGCCGTGAATTTTTCGATTCAAATAGTCCGGACTATCTATTCGCCGACAATATCGGCGCCCGCCGGCGGCTTGAACATGAAGATTTGCTGCCCCAGACCCGGGTTGGTCTCCACCGAGGAAAAACGGATTGCGGTGAGATTACCGTAACTGTCCAGCAATTCCATGCGCTCAAGTCCTAGTTTGCCGAAGCCGAGCCTGACCCGATCAAAACCGCTGTCAGCTTCTTTCGGGGTGGCTGTCACCCATTCCAGGCCATCGCTGGATTTCAGGTCCTGCAAAGTAAAATTCTGTTCGACTTCCTTGCTTCCCGCCAGCAACGCTGCCGGACTGGAACCGATAGCCTGACTCATGTTGCGTACCGTCACCTGGTTGAGTTCCGGGTCGTAGAGCCAGATACGCGTACCGTCGCCGACGATCTCCTGCTGATAGGGCTGGCGGTAATCCCAGCGGAATTTTCCTGGGCGCAGGATCTGCATGGTGCCGCTGACCTCTTGCACCTTCTGTCCACGATTGTCGGTCACCACTTGCTCGAACTGCGCGCGTAGCGAAGTGGTCTTGTCGAAGAACTGCGTCAGGCGTTGCGTGCCGGCCGCATGGGCTGCCACTGGCAGCAGAAAAAAAAGGGTAAACACAAGTTGGCGCATGGGGTTTCCGTCAAATTCATTCTGATTTCGGGGCGAGCACTTCACGATTGCCGTTGCTTTGCATGGCAGAGACCAGACCCGCACGCTCCATATCCTCGATCAGGCGGGCGGCGCGGTTATAGCCGATGCGAAGTTGTCGCTGCACGGAGGAGATCGAAGCACGGCGCGTCTTCAAAACGATAGCGACCGCATCATCATAAAGCGGATCAGCCTCACCGCCGCCTTCGCCGGCAGTGAATCCGTTCTCGCCGTTCTCTTCCGTTGCTCCGGTAAGAATGCCCTCGATGTAGTTTGGTTCACCCAGAGTCTTCAGATAATCGACCACGCGGTGCACTTCCTGATCGGAAACGAAGGCGCCGTGGATACGTTGCGGGTTGCTGGTGCCCGGCGGTTGATACAGCATGTCGCCCTGCCCGAGCAAGGCCTCGGCCCCCATCTGGTCGAGGATGGTGCGCGAATCGATCTTGCTCGATACCTGGAAGGCGATGCGGGTCGGGATATTGGCCTTGATCAGGCCGGTGATGACGTCGACCGAAGGCCGCTGCGTCGCCAGCACCAGATGGATGCCGCAGGCGCGCGCTTTCTGTGCCAGCCGCGCGATCAGTTCCTCGACCTTCTTTCCGACCACCATCATGAGGTCGGCCAACTCATCGATGACGACGACGATGGTCGGCATCTCATCCAATGGCTCCGGCTCGTCCGGTGTCAGCGAGAACGGATTCCCGATCGGCTTCTCGGCTTTTTGCGCCTCGCGGATCTTCTGGTTGTAGCCGGCCAGGTTGCGCACACCAAGCACCGACATCAGCTTGTAGCGGCGCTCCATCTCGGCCACGCACCAGGTCAGCGCGCTGGCGGCCTGCCGCATGTCGGTGACCACCGGTGCCAGCAGATGCGGAATGCCTTCATAGACCGACAGTTCCAGCATCTTGGGGTCGACCAGAATCAGCCGCACCTGACTGGGTTCGGCCTTGTAGACCAGGCTCAGGATCATGGCATTGATGGCGACCGACTTGCCGGAACCGGTAGTGCCTGCCACCAGCACGTGTGGCATCTTGGCCAGATCGGCAACCACCGGCTTGCCGGCGATATCCTTGCCGAGCGCGATGGCGAGCGGAGAATGCATGTCGTGATAGACCTGCGAACCGAGAATCTCCGACAGGAAGACGACCTGCCGCTTGGGGTTGGGGATCTCCAGCCCCATGCAGGTCTTGCCCGGAATCGTTTCCACCAGTCGCACGCTGACCACCGACAGCGCCCGCGCCAGATCCTTGACCAGATTTGTGACCTGACTACCTTTCACACCGGGCGCAGGTTCGAGTTCGTAACGGGTGATGACCGGGCCGGGCAAGGCGGTCAGCACCTTGACCTCGATACCGAAATCCATCAGCTTGCGCTCGATCAGGCGAGACGTGAATTCCAGCGTTTCCGGCGATTGCACCTCGATCTCACCCTTGGCTTCATCCAGCAGATGCAGAGGCGGCAAGGCAGTATCCGGCATGCCTTCGAACAGCGAAACCTGGCGCTCCTTCTGTACGCGCTCGCTCTTGGGGATATCCAGCGCCGGCGTGACGATCTCCACCGGCGGCCGGTCTTCGGTGCGCTTGCGTTCGCTCTCGACGAACTCGCTGCGCATCTGCTCGGCCAGCTTGCCGGCCTTGCGGTCCTGCCAGTCGTGCCATTTCTCGATGGCGGTGAAGTAGAGCCATTCCAGTCCAGCCCCGAGCTTCTCGGTCATCATGATCCAGGACCAGCCGGTGAACAGACTGAAGCCGACCGCGAACAGCAGCAACAGAGTCAATGTGGAGCCGGCGAAACCGAGCAGCCCTTGCAGAAAACCGTCGAACACCGTACCGATCAGGCCGCCCCTGGCCGGCGACAAAGGCAGGTCGGCAGGCAAGCTCAGGAAATGGCCGGCTTCCAGCGTCGCCGAGGCCAGCAGCAGCATGCCGAACCCGGCGATATTGATGATGAGCATGGGCTGCTCGTGCGTTGCCGCTTCCAGCTTGAGATAGACCAGCCACATGGCGTAAAAGCTGAGCACGACCAGCCACCAGGCGGAGAAACCGAACAGATAGAGCAGGATGTCGGAGAACCAGGCACCGAGCGCGCCGCCGGCATTGTGAATGATGGCGCTGTCGCTGGCGCTGTGCGACCAGGAAGGGTCGTCACGGTGGTAGGTGAACAGGATCAGTGCAAGGAAAATACCGGTGGTCACCAGCACCAGCCACCAGGCCTCGCGTACCAGACGGATTTTTTTCGGGTTGGATTCAGTCGCAGCCGGCTTGATCAGGCGCCCGTTCACTGCATTCGCTTTTTTCTGAAAAAACAAGATGGTCGAGCCCAGCACAAGTTAGTTGAACGAATCGATTATAGCAGTATCAATGCAGCTGACTAATAACTCGCGCACATCAAAATCCGCGTAAAATGCCATCATGATGGCCGACAGAACCGATCGCAGAAAATGACGCTCACCGAACTTCGTTACGTAGTCGCCGTGGCACGGGAACGGCATTTCGGCCGTGCAGCCGATGCCTGTTTCGTCAGTCAGCCGACATTGAGCGTCGGCATCAAGAAACTGGAAGAAGAACTGGGTGTCGCCATCTTCGAACGCGGCTCGAACGAGATCACGCTGACACCGGTCGGCGAGCAAATCGTCGCCCAGGCGGCACGCATTCTGGAAGAAGCAGCCGGCATCAAGATCATCGCCCAGCAAAGCGGCGACCCGCTGGGCCATCCGCTGCGGCTGGGCGCCATCTACACCGTCGGCCCTTACCTGCTGCCGCAGATCATTCCCATTCTGCGCGAGCGCGCGCCCGACATGCAGCTCATCATCCAGGAAAGCTATACCGGCGATCTGCGCGAACAGCTGAAACGCGGCAGGCTGGACGTCATCATCATCTCGCTGCCGTTCGAGGAGCCGGGCGTCATCACCCAGCCGCTCTACGACGAACCGTTCCAACTCGCCATGCCAGCCGACCATCCCTGGACCAAGCAAAAAAGCATCGCACCGGAAAAACTGGTCGACGAAACCATCCTGCTGCTGGGCGCCGGGCACTGTTTCCGCGACCAGGTGCTCAAGGTCTGTCCGCAGCTCGGCAGCACGCAAACCGCCAACGGCATCCAGCAGACACTGGAAGGCAGTTCGCTGGAAACCATACGCTACATGGTCACCTCCGGTGTCGGCATGACCATCCTGCCGAGCACCGCCTGCGTGCCAACCAGAGAAGAGAACCGCATGCTGGCATTCCGCCCCTTCAACCAGCCGGCACCGACGCGTCGGGTCGCGCTGGCGTGGCGCAAGAGCTTCCCTCGGCCGGAAGCGATCGAGGCGGTCAGACAGGCGATCCTGCACGCAAGCCTGACCGGTGTGGCGCTACTGGATCTGCCGCCGTCGGAAAGTCCACATCAGGCCTGATACAGGCCTCCTTGAAGATAGAACAAATGCATCGCTGACATTTACATAATCAATTTGCACTATGACGGCACCGAAACTAAGATGAATGTACAGTGTCACCCTGATTGCGAACACCACTAACGAAGGAGAGCAAAATGGATAACGGTATCAACGAAAAAGACCGAAAGAAGATCGCGGATGGCTTGTCCCGTCTGCTTGCCGACAGCTACAGCCTGTATCTGAAGACGCACTATTTTCACTGGAATGTGACAGGCCCGATGTTCAACTCTCTGCACCTGATGTTCGAGACACAGTACACCGAACTGGCAACGGCAGTGGACGATATCGCCGAGCGCATCCGTTCTCTGGACTTCTTCGCCCCCGGCACCTACCGCGAGTTTGCCAAGCTGAGTTCGATTCCTGAGAGCGAATCCGTGCCCAAGGCGCAGGACATGATCAAGGAACTGGTCGCCGGCCATGAAGCCGTTTGCCGCACCGCCCGCTCCGTCTTCCCGGCAGCCGACAAGGCGGGCGACGAAGCCACGGCCGACCTCCTGACCCAGCGCCTGCAAATCCATGAAAAGACTGCTTGGATGTTGCGTAGCCTGCTCGAGAAATAAACAGCCAAGCGGTCTTTCGGTGAAGGCTAACGTGCATAGCACGTTAAGCGCGAAGCGCGGCCGAAGCCAAAAGACTGCTTGGATGCTCAGGAGTCTGCTGGAAAATAAGTTCCAAAGCAGCTTTACCTGCATTGCAAATGCCTAGCCCCGGCGCCTTCTTGCGCCAGGGGCTTTGTACTTTCCAGCTGAAAATTCTGCCACCGCCGCAGGCGCTTGCCAGCATGTAAGCTGGTAAAATAAACACCATTCCAGTCCAGCAAGAAGCACGGAAGCAATGAAAAGCCATCCAGCCACCAAGCGTCGGATGGCACTTCCGGCAAATTGCCCGGACCCGACTGATTATTTGATATTTCCAGGAGTTAGCACCCCATGTCCGTCAAGCACGCCCGCCTCTTGATCCTTGGTTCCGGCCCGGCCGGCTATACCGCCGCCGTCTACGCCGCGCGCGCCAACCTGAAACCGGTATTGGTCACCGGCATTGCCCAGGGCGGTCAGCTCATGACCACCACCGAAGTCGACAACTGGCCGGCCGATGCGGACGGCGTGATGGGGCCAGACCTGATGGCACGCTTCCAGAAGCATGCCGAACGCTTCAACACGGAAATGATCTTCGACCACATCCACACCGCGCACCTGCAGGAGAAGCCAATCCGCCTGGTCGGCGACTCCGGCGAGTACACCTGCGACGCGCTGATCATCGCGACCGGGGCCTCGGCCAAATATCTGGGCCTGCCGTCCGAAGAGAGGTTCTCCGGCAAGGGCGTCTCTGCCTGCGCTACCTGCGACGGTTTCTTCTACCGCAATCAGGAAGTGGCCGTGATCGGCGGCGGCAACACGGCAGTCGAAGAAGCGCTGTATCTGGCCAACATCGCCAGCAAGGTGACACTGGTACATCGCCGCGACAAGTTCAAGGCCGAAGCCATTCTGGTCGACAAGCTGATGGCGCGCGTGCAGGAAGGCAAGATCGAACTGCAACTGTTCTCCACGCTGGACGAAGTGCTGGGCGACGATAGCGGCGTCACCGGCATGCGCATCAAGAACGTCAACGACGGCAGCACAAAGGACATCGCGCTGGCCGGTGTCTTCATCGCCATCGGCCACAAGCCGAACACCGACATCTTCGCCGGTCAGCTGGAAATGGAAGGCGGCTACATCGTCACCCAGGCCGGCCGTGAAGGCAATTTCACCGCCACCAGCGTGCCCGGTGTGTTTGCCGCCGGCGACGTACAGGACCACATCTACCGTCAGGCTGTCACCAGCGCCGGCACCGGCTGCATGGCGGCGCTCGATGCCGAACGCTATCTCGACCAGCTGAAATAAGCGGCGTCCGTTCTGTCCGCAATGCGGATACGCAGAACGTCTGTCGGCAAAAACTGTCCTGTAAAAGAGCGCACGAAAAAGGCAAAATACAGCCTGCCGCGTGCGCTTTTTCCATTTGCCGGCCGCACGCAGGCCCGATGACCCAACATGGCTGAAGATCTCGACAAGGAAGATGAAATCCGGCTGTTTCGCGAAGCCGTCAGAGGCGCTCGTCCGCTTGACGCGAAGCATGTGCTGCATCGCCCGCCCAAACCCAAACCCATCCCGCGCCAGTTCATCCGCGATGAACGGCAGGCGCTGGTCGATTCACTGAGCGACGACTATATTCCCGCCCACGAACTGGAGAGCGGCGAAGAACTGCTATATATACGCGACGGCCATTCACCCAGCATCCTGAGCAAGCTGCGGCGCGGCCACTGGGTAGTTCAGGGCGCCATCGACCTGCACGGCCTGGTGGCAGAGGAAGCGCGGGCTTATGTCGCCGCATTCCTCAGCGACTGCAAGAAACGCGGCATCCGCTGCGTGCGCATCATTCATGGCAAGGGGCTGGGTTCGAGGAACCGGGAACCGGTACTGAAACACAAACTGCGCAACTGGCTGATGCAGAGGGACGAAGTCATCGCCTATGCGCAGGCCAGGCCGCAGGATGGCGGCAGCGGCGCCGTCATCGTTCTGCTCAAGGCGTCCTAAAATCGTAACCGCGCTAGTTTTATCAACACGGTTAGCGGCTGAAGTTCCAAATCAAAATATTTAAATCTGAAAGCGCTGAATCAGGCAGACCGCCTCGGCGGCGATGCCTTCGCCGCGACCGGTAAAACCCAACTTCTCGGTAGTGGTCGCCTTGACGTTCACTGCCTCCCGCAGCAGATTGCAATCAGCCGAGATATTGCGGCACATCTCATCGATATACGGGGCCAGCTTCGGCGCCTGCGCGATGATGGTGGCATCGATGTTGACCAGGTCATAGTGCTTGCCATTGACCAACTGCACGACCTGACGCAGCAGCTCGCGCGAGTCGATGCCCTTGTACTCCGGGTCGGAATCGGGGAAATGACGGCCGATATCGCCGAGCCCCGCCGCCCCCAGCAAGGCATCGCAGATCGCATGCAGCAGCACGTCTGCATCCGAGTGGCCAAGCAGCCCCTTGTCATGCGGAATCTCGACGCCGCCGATGATGCATGCGCGTCCTTCCACCAGCTGATGCACATCGAAACCATGCCCTACTCGAATCATGACTGTTCTCCCTCGGTTTTTTCCGCGTTCAGCATGGCTTCGACCAATGCCAGATCGCGGGCGTATGTAATCTTCAGATTGCGCAGGTCGCCCAACACCAGTTTCGGCTTGTGACCCAAGGCCTCAATCGCCTGCGCCTCATCGGTCGGCGCGCCGCCCGCAGCCCGCAGCGCCTGCTTCAGCATGGCATAACGGAACATCTGTGGCGTCTGTGCCTGCCAGAGATGCTCCCTAGGCTCGGTCCGGGCCACCCGCTGCGATGCATCCGCGCGCTTCAATGTATCAGCCAGCGGAATCGCCAACAAGCCGCCGACCGCATCATCCTGCAACTCGTCCAGCAAGCGGTTCAGCAGACAACAAGCCGCCGACCGCATCATCCTGCAACTCGTCCAGCAAGCGGTTCAGCAGAGACTGCGTCAGCCCCGGCCGTGCCGCGTCATGCACCAGTATCCAGTCGTCGTCTGCCACGCCGCGCATGTGCTCCAGACCATTCAAAACTGTCGCAGCGCGCGTCTCCCCTCCACATCGGTGCACGGTGAGTTTTGCGCCGGCAGCGACGCCCAATGTTTGCCAATCGGCATCGTCGGCACTCAGCACGACATTGACCGAGGCAATACGCGGATTTGCTGAAAAAACCTTGAGAGAATGTGCCACCAGCGGCAAGCCGAGCAGCGGCAGATATTGCTTGGGGATATCGGAACCCATACGGCTGCCGGAGCCGGCAGCCGGTATCAGAACATGAAATTTGACCATGCCGGAATTCTAGCATGCACGGCCCCGGCCACGACCACAGCCGGATTCGACTGATGCGTTCAGTCGTCGCCAGCCGCGCTTCCGCTAGGGGTCGAGGAAATCTTGTGTACGGCCAGGTCGGCTCCCATGTATTCCTCCTCGGCGCTCAGGCGGATACCGGAAATCGCCTTGAGCCCGCCGTAGACGACAATACCGCCGATGAGAGCGACAGCAACGCCGAACAGTGTGCCGGCGACCTGCGCCATCAGCGTCACACCACCCATGCCCCCCAGACTTGCCGCACCGAAAATACCTGCGGCAATACCGCCCCAGGCGCCGCACAAGCCATGCAGGGGCCAGACCCCAAGCACGTCGTCGATCTTCCAGCGGTTTTGGGTCAGGGTGAACGCCCAGACGAACAAACCGCCAGCAACCAGACCGGTCAACAATGCACCGAGCGGGTGCATCAGGTCGGAACCGGCACAAATCGCCACCAGACCTGCCAAGGGTCCGTTATGCACAAAGCCCGGATCGTTCCTGCCGGCGAGCAGCGCGGCCAGCGTGCCGCCCACCATCGCCATCAGCGAGTTGACCGCCACCAGTCCGGTAATGCCTTCGATCGCCTGGGCCGACATGACGTTGAAACCGAACCAACCCACCGTCAGTATCCATGCGCCCAGGGCCAGAAATGGGATATTGGAGGGCGGGAACGCATGCAAACGGCCATCCTTGCCGTAACGCCCGATTCGCGCTCCCAGCATCAGCACGGCCGCCAGCGCAATCCAGCCGCCCATGGCATGGACTACGACCGAACCGGCGAAATCATGGAACGGAGCGCCGAAACTCGCCTCGATCAGCGCCTGAATACCGAAATTTCCGTTCCAGACGATGCCCTCATAGAATGGATAGACGAAGCCGACCAAGGCGAAGGTTGCGGCCAGTTGCGGATTGAATTTGGCCCGTTCTGCGATGCCGCCGGAAACAATGGCGGGAATGGCCGCGGCAAAGGTCAACAGAAAGAAGAACTTGACGAGGTCATAGCCGTTCTTCTCCGACAATGCACCGGCGCCCTGAAAGAAATCGACGCCATAGGCAATGCTGTAGCCGATGAAAAAATAGGCGATGGTGGACATGGAAAAATCCACCATGATCTTCACCAGGGCATTGACCTGATTCTTTTTGCGCACGGTGCCGACTTCCAGAAAGGCAAAGCCGGCGTGCATGGCCAGCACCATGATCGCGCCCAGTAATACGAACAGAACATCCCCTGCTGATTGCAGTGCTTCCATGTGTGCATCTCCTCCGGAATTTCATGTGTGCCGGATTGCAGCAAAAAGCACGCCAATGTTGCAATTCATTGTTTTGAATAATATTTAACACTTCCATCTGCCAACGCGAGCACGGAATCAGTGCATGTAGCGGTGCATTGCACAAGAGCAGTGCATTACACCCAAGATTAATGTCACCTTGGCCGTCTGTCCGCAATTTTTTTGGGGCACGCCTGTTGTCAAGAGCAGGCAGAAAAAGCGATGATGCACCTGCGGCGCAACCATCGCCGGCCATCGAACCCGATTGGAAACGGATAGGCATGCACACTCTTTATCTGACTTACGAAGAAAAACTGCTGGATATGATGATCGCGTACAGCAAGGTCGAGACTTCGCTGCGCTTTTCTCTGACACACGGTGGCCGCTACCTGCCGTTTGATGAAGGCGAACGCCAGGCGCTACTGGAGCAGCGCGCATTCGCATTGGCTCGGCTGGAGATAGACCGCATCATGCGCTTGCAGGCGCGCATGGACAAAGCCGCCGGTTGACGCCTCTCAGCGCCGTTTCAATACGGCGCTCATTTCTGACCTGTAGACTCCCGGTCGCCGGATTCACCGTTGCGCTTCTTGAACTGGGTGTGCAGCGTGGTCATGATCCACAACAGCGCCTTGAAGGTATTGACCACCGGAATCAGGCTCCAGAACATGTTGCCCATGATTTGCCGGCAGAACATGTTCTTGAAACTCACTGTCTTGTAGATGGTGGAGAGCGAACAGACGCCCAGCGAGACAAAATAAATCACCAGATATTCGGTTGGTATCACCGGCTTCCCCCCTTGGTTCAACAGCGTTGATTTGATGGCATCAATGTAGCCGCATCGTCATCCTCGGCATCGTAACGAAGCTGCCGCGACAATGCCACTGATGATTGCCCCTAGCGCAAAACCGCGAACGCGGCGGCGGCGATTGCACCGTCTTCCGCCGAGGTGGCGCCGCTGATGCCGATGGCGCCGATGATCCTGTCATTCTGGACGATGGGCACGCCACCCTCCACCGGCACGGCACCCGGCAAACCCAGTATCGAGGTGCGGCCGGCCAGCAGTGCCTCCTCGAACACCTTGGTCGCCCGCCTGAAATTGCTGGCGGAACGCGCCTTGGCGATCGCAACCTCGACGCTGGCGGTCTGTGTATCGTCGGCTTTTTCGAAATAGACCAGATGACCTGCGGTATCGACGATGGCGATCGCCACTCTCAGCTTCAATCGTTCCGCTTCGCGGGCAGCGGCTTCAGCCACCTGTTTCGCCTCCTGTAGTTGAATGTCCGGTCCGTAGCCAGCAAGCGGTGCAGCGCCGGCATGGCCGAACCATCCCAGCAAGGCCAACAGCAACAGCCAATTTTTCATTAGTTTCACGACCATCTCCTCCTGGCAGTCAATTTCTTCAATCGGCCAGTTGTTCGTGGCAGATAGCGGGCAGCGCCCGAAAAAACCGGAACAATCAGGCGCGTTCCAGCATCTATGCCCATGATGCCATACGACAAATTCAAGCTTCTGCTCTGGTCTGCACTTTTGCTGTCTGTTCCAGCCCATGCCGCCCCGCAATCCGGTCATCCGCTGGCGCAAGAGCTCTGGCAACAGCGGGCACTCATCATCAGCGTGCCGGCTGCCGACCATGCCATGCTTGCAGATGTGAAGTCGTCACTGCAGCGGCAGGACTACCAAACGGCATTCGCGGAACGACGTATGGTGCTCTATGAAATCATCGCCGGCAAGAGCATGCGCAACGGCGTCCCGCTGGAGGATATCCAGAACCGGGCGCTGCTGGACAGCCTGCAACTCGAACCGCCCTATGCGGCAAGCGTCTGGCTGGTCGGGCTCGATGGCGGCATCAAGCTGCAATCTGCGGAGCCGGTCGACCTGCAACAGGTTTTCCAGTTGATCGACGGCATGCCCATGCGGCAGAACGAGTTGCGATAATCCGATTTACAGGGCGGCGTCTTTTATGCACCATGACAGCAAGCCGTCATTATTTTCCATCGGGAACTCAGCATGTTCGAATCCGCAGAACTGGGGCATCAGATTGCCAAGGATGTTTATAAAAAGGAAGTCGCCAAGCTGCGCGAAGCGCTGCTCGATGTGCAGTTCGACCTGGCCGAAAGCAAGCGTTTCCCGGTCATCATCCTGATCGGCGGCGTCGACGGCGCCGGCAAGGGCGAAGTCGCCAACCTGTTGAATGAGTGGATGGACCCGCGCCGCATCACCACCTGCGCCTTCGGACCGCCAAATGAAGAAGAGGCCTCGCGGCCACCAATGTGGCGCTTCTGGCGCCAGCTGCCGCCCAAGGGTGAGATCGGCATCTTCTTCGGTTCCTGGTATACCGCACCCATCATCAAGCGCGCCTACGGCGAAAGCAAGGATGCCGAACTCGACAATGCACTGGAGGACATCGTGCGCTTCGAACGCATGCTGACGGACGAAGGCGCCCTGCTCATCAAGTTCTGGTTCCACCTGTCGAAGGAAAAGCAGAAGACCCGCATCCATGATCTGCAGAAAAATCCCAAGACCAGTTGGCGCGTGACCGAGCGCGACCTGCATCACCTCAAGCTGTACGACAAGTTCCGCCAGATCAGCGGGCACGTGATCCGCGAGACCAGCACGGCCAACGCGCCCTGGATCATCATCGAAGGCTATGACGCCAACTACCGTAACCTGACTGCCGGCAGTTACATTCACGAAGCGATCCGCAAGCAACTGGATGACAAGAGCGGCAACAAACGCTCCAACATCGCGGCGCCCATCCTGCAACCGATCGACAAGCTGCACATCCTGAACACGCTGGACCTGAGCAAATCGATCGACAAGGATGAATACAACGACAAGCTGGAGAAATACCAGCGCAAGATCAATCTGCTGACGCGCGACCCCAAATTCCGCGACATGTCGCTGGTCATCGTGTTCGAGGGCGCCGATGCCGCCGGCAAGGGCGGCAGCATCCGCCGCATCACGCATGCCATCGACGCCCGTTTCTACAAGGTGGTGCCGATCGCCGCACCGACCGAGGAAGAACGCGCGCAGCCTTACCTGTGGCGCTTCTGGCGCCACGTGCCGAGCAAGGGCCGCATCACGATCTTCGACCGCTCATGGTACGGGCGCGTGCTGGTCGAACGGGTGGAAGGTTTTTGCAGCGAAGCGGACTGGATGCGCGGGTATGCCGAGATCAACGATTTCGAGGCGCAACTGATCGAAAACAACGCTCTGGTCGTCAAATTCTGGCTGCAGATCAGTCAGGAAGAACAACTGAAGCGTTTCGAGGAGCGCCAGGAAATCTCGTTCAAGCGCTTCAAGATTACCGAGGAGGATTGGCGTAACCGGGAAAAATGGGACGCCTATCAGATCGCCGCCAGCGACATGGTCGACCGCACCAGTACCGGACATGCGCCGTGGACCCTGGTCGAGGCCAATGACAAGAACCATGCGCGCATCAAGATCCTGAAGACGCTGTGCGATGCGCTGGAGAACCGGCTGGGCAAGGTGGACTGAAACTGCCTGTCTGTCCGGCCAGCCCGCCGGCTAGACGTAACTCATGGTCTCCGCCGACTGGCCGATATGGCTGGCGGCATCCGGATCGCCGATCCAGAAATAATAGAACTCGCGCACCACGGCAAAGAACAGGCGGCGCGTGTCGTGCTTCTCGAACAAGGGGACGGTGGCATCCACCGCGATGCGGTAATGGCGGCTGGATTTCTGCGGTGCGTCACGCAGACGGATCAGCAAGATCTTCACCAGCTTGACGCGCGTATCGACCAGCGCCTGCTCCGCGCCGGCCTGCCGCAGGCCGAGCGAATAAGCCTTGATCGGCCAGTTCTCGACGGTGTCGAATTTGGCCTTGTCCAGCGACTGCCATAGTGACTTGATATCCAGATCGACCGGTTGCCAGTCGATCGGGTTCACCTTGAATTCGGAGTCGGCAGTGAGGGCGGCGATGGACTTGAAATCCTTGATCCAGAAATGGAAATATTCACGTGCCACGGCCAAGCTGAAAGGCCAGTCCAGGCGGTCGATGCCATTCAACACCTGTTCCACCGCCTTGCGATAGGCGCTACCCTCATACGCGGCATTCCTCAGGGTCGGGAACAAGCGGCCCAAAAACTGCCGGCGCCGTTCCAGTGTCAGCTCATCCGCGCCCTTGATCTTGAGCAGATTCAGATAAGCGCTGAGCGCCTCCTGTTCACGGTCTTCCATGTTTGCTTCACTCGTCGTCAATGGTGAAACTGCTGCCAAACTGCTTGAAGCCATGCATCTCCATCCTCTGTATCTTCATGCCGCAGGGGTCGCAGTATCAGGGTGACGATACGCTGCGAAATAGCCCTTGCAACATTGTGGCAATTTACATGCCGGTTCGCAAATATGACTTGATTATCATCAAGTGCCTCCAATAATATCGGACATTGATACCGAACAAAATGAATTCTTCACGCAAATCCCATCACCCCGCAGAAACAAGGGCAGTCCATTGGAAATCTCATTGATCGTACTCATGCTGTTGATCGCATGGTTCTGGTTCGACAGCATCACCAGCCGGGAAAAAGCCATTCGTACCGGGCGCGAACTGGCAGAGCGCTGGAACCTGCAGCTGCTGGACGAAACCGTCGCCTGCAGCAAGATTCGTCTGGGTCGCAACAACCGGGGCCAGGCCCGGGTCATGCGCACCTATGAATTCGAGGTCAGCACCAACGGTGCCGACCGCTTGCCCTGCCACCTCGTGCTGCTCGGCAAACAGCTGCAATCCTGGCATATCCCGCCCTACCTGCAGCCCTTGTACTAACTGCTTCATGTACCGCGGTCGTTTCGCTCCATCCCCCACCGGTCCGCTGCATTTCGGCTCACTGGTCGCGGCGCTCGCCAGCTACCTGGAAGCGAGGCAACAGCAAGGGGAATGGCTGTTGCGCATGGAGGACCTGGACACACCGCGCAACATGCCGGGCGCCGCCGATGCCATACTTCGCAGCCTGGAAGCCTTCGGTTTCGAGTGGGACGGGCCCGTGGTCTACCAGAGCGAGCGCCACGACTTGTATGCCGCGGCATTGGCGAGGTTACAGGAGGACGGGCTGGTCTATCCGTGCGGCTGTACGCGGAAGGAGATCGCCGATTCCGCCATTCACGGCATCGAGGGCGCCATCTACCCCGGCACCTGCCGCAGCGGGCTGCCGCCCGGCAAAACCGCCCGTGCCTGGCGCATCAGGGCCGAAAACCGCACGATCGGCTTCGATGACGCCATCCAGGGCCATGTCGCACAGAATCTGGCGCGGGATATCGGTGATTTCGTCCTGAAGCGGGCGGATGGTTTCTATGCCTACCAACTGGCTGTCGTCGTCGATGACGCGGACCAGGGCATCACGCATGTGGTGCGCGGTGCCGACCTGCTTGATTCGACCCCGCGCCAGATCTATCTGCAGCAAGTACTGGGGCTACCGGCGATGCATTACGCCCACATCCCGGTCGTGCTCAATGCGCAAGGGGAAAAACTCAGCAAGCAGACGCAGGCGGCGGCAGTCGATGACCGGCAACCGGCTACCCAGCTCTGGCAGGCACTGGATTTTCTGCAGCAGTCTCCGCCAGCGGCAATCCGCAACGCGCCGCTGGCCGACATCTGGCAGTGGGGGGATCAAAACTGGCAGCTGAGCCGTATCAAACCGACGAAGTTGTCCGCAGGCTGACCGGCCTCAGCTGTCAGCCCACATGCGCAACAGGTTGTGATAGATGCCGGTCAGGCTGATGACTTCTGCATCGTCGTTGCCGCGCTCGCTCACCAGTTTTTGTATGCTGCGGTCCATCTGGAACAGCAGTGCGCGCTGACTGTCGTCGCGCACCATGCTCTGCATCCAGAAAAACGATGCCACTCGCACGCCGCGCGTAACCGGCGTCACCTGATGCAGGCTGCTGGACGGATACAGCACCATAGAACCGGCTGCCAGTTTCACTTCCTGCTTGCCGAATGTGTCCTCGATAGTCAGCACTCCGCCCTCATAATCCTCAGGCTCGGAGAAAAACAGGGTCGCCGACAGGTCGCTGCGGATGCGGAAATTAGTGCCGCGCAGGTGACGGATCGCATTATCGACATGAATGCCGAAGGTCTGCCCGTTGGTATAGCGGTTGAACAGCGGCGGAAACACCTTGAGCGGCAAGGCCGCCGAAATGAACAAGGCATTGGCACCCAGCGCATCCTGAATCAGGTCGCCGATCTGACGCGCCACCGGCGAGCCTTCCGGTAGTTGCACATTATTCTTCGCCAGCGCCGACTGGCTGCCTGACGTCACGTTACCGTCCACCCACTCGGCAGCATCCATCAACTGACGGCATTGCGCCACCTGCGCCTTGCTCAGCACATTCGGGATTTCAATCAGCATGTCAAACCGCCCTTTTCAATAATCTGCAGATTCGCAGTGTACCAAACAAAAAACCCTGCAAACGGTCGTTTGCAGGGGGCATGGACTTCCGGCTTTTGGCCGGTTTCATGTTTTTTTAGTATTTCAGATTCAGCGTCAGGAAACCTGAACGACCCGGCGCCACGACCGCATAATGACGGTAGTAGGTCGCGCTGTAGTATCGTTCGTCGGTCAGATTCTGGATGTTGAGCTGCAGATCCAGGTTCTTGCTGAAATCATACTTGGCCATCGCATCCCAACGCACATAGGAAGGCACATAGCCGTTGTTGCTCGGGTCCGAATACACCTTGTCCATGTAGAACGCACCGCCACCAACGGTGAATTGCGGCAGCAACTTGTAGGTCGTCCAGATGCTGGCGCTGTTCTTGGCGATACCGGCCAGCTGCTTGCCCTTGGTCGAAGCCGAACCGGTCTGGTTCGGGTCGGCGCCATCGCCGACCTTGGTCTGCTCGGCATCGAGATAGGTATAGCCGGCAAACACTTGCCACTTGCTGGTGATCTTGCCGACGGCACCAAGCTCGAAGCCCTTTACCAGCGCTTCGCCATCGTTTTCGACACCACCGGCCAGTTCGACGCGGGCATTGCTCTTTTCGGTGCGGAATACCGCAGCAGTCAATGCCAGGTCTTCCAGCACATCCCACTTGGTGCCGATTTCAAAGGTCTTGCTGCGTTCCGGTGCCAGATTTTCAGAATTCAGGTTCAAGCTGCTTTCGTAGGTGTTCTGTCCATTGGCAAGGCCGACCGGCGAGGATGAGGTCGCGTAAGTCGCATACAGTGTGCCGTTCGGCTGCAGACGATAGACAGCGCCGAGCTGATAATTCCAGAAGCTCTCGTCGTTTTCGAATTCATCCGTCAGCGCGCCGGTCGTGACGTTCTGATTGCGGATTTCATTGCGGTAGCTATCGTGACGAACACCTGCATTCAGCAGCCACTTCTCGCTCAGCTCCATGCTATCGAACACATAAGCGGAGCGGTTCAGGGTCTCGGCCTCAAAGCTGGCGAAAGGATTTCTGACCACTGGCGCATAAGCGACATTCGGATTCGGGTCGTAGGCGTTCGCCAGCGCATCTGCCGCAGACAATGTGCCGCCCGTGTAAGTCTTGTTGGTGGTTTCTTCCTTGCTGAACTCGATGCCGGCGTTGACCACATGCTTGACCACGCCAGTATCGAACTTGACCGTGATGTCGGTCAGGTTGGCCAGCGTCTCGGTCTTGGCATAGCGGTTACGGCTGTTGCTGCGGCTCACCTGGCCGGCTGCGAACTGTGCCGAACTGACATTGGGGCGCGTCAGGAAGTAGTCGTTCTCCGACACACCGTAACGGGTGGTGTTGCGCAGGGTCACATTGTCGTTAAAGGCATGTTCGATCTTGGCTGTGCCGATGTCAGCCTGGGTTTCATGAAAATCACGCCCGTCGACACCGTACCAGTTGTCCTTGCTGACGCTGATCGGCTTGCCACGCGGGATGCCGTCGGCATTCTGGATGAACGGCAGACCCCAGTCCGGCACGTCGTCGGTCTCGAAGTGATACCAGCTGGCAGTGAACTTGGTCGGCGAATCCAGACCCAGCGTGATGGATGGCATGACACCCCAGCGCTCGACCTCCACATTGTCACGTCCCGGCGTGTCGGCCTCATGTGCCATGCCGACGAGACGGAAGGCGGCGTTGTCGCCCAGCATGAAATTGCCGTCGACAGTCGCGCGCCGGTAATCATCGGTACCGACACCGAGCGAACCACGGGCGAAATTACCGGCCTTGGCCTGCTTGCTGACGATATTGATGCTGCCGCCGGCTGAACCGCGGCCATCATAGGCGCCACTCGGGCCCTTGATCACTTCCATCTGCTCGATGGCGAAAATCTCCCGGGTCTGGGTACCGAGGTCGCGCAGCCCGTCGACGTAGATCGAAGAACCGGAATCGAATCCGCGAATGAACGGGCGGTCGCCGACGGCGATACCGCCTTCGCCGCTACCGAATGTGATGCCCGGTGTTGTACGCAGCGCATCCTGAAAGCTTCTGGAGCCGGTGTCGGCGATCACGTCTTCCGTAATCACGGTGACGGATTTCGGCGTATCGATCAGAGGTGCGGTGAATTTCTGGCTGGCCGATTTGCTGACGTTGTATTCAGCTTCCATCGCTTGCTCTTCAACGCTCACTTCAGGCAGCACCAGTACCGGCTCTTCGGCATAGGCGACACCGCCGAATGCCAGCGCCAGAGCAGATACCGCGGGCTTGATCGGGAACATGTCCCAGGACTTGATCTTCGTCTTCATTGATTTTCCTTAAGATTTCTCACACGTGCTGCATGCAAATTTCAACAGGCCGAATTTTAATATTAATAAGAATTGTTATCAATACCATTTAGATACGCTTTTAGATTTCAATTGCTCGCCAAATTGGAAATTCTTCCAATCCCGGCACAAATCGAGACACTGCAAATCATCGGCCGCGAACAAGATTCCGGCATCATGGAAGCAGCATGTCAGGTAATGCTATGATTATTTTTTTTTACCCGCACCTCCCGCCATGCAAGATAGCGACACCCTCCACCGCTTCACCTTCGACCACACGCCGATTCGCGGCAACACCGTGCATCTTAATCAAAGCTTCACCGTCGCCCTGCAACACCACGACTACCCGTATGAACTGAGAATCGCGCTGGGCGAGCTGATGGCGGCCGGCATGCTGCTGACTGCTACCTTGAAAATGCATGGTGCCCTCGTGCTGCAGATACAGGGCAGGGGTCCACTGAAACTGCTGGTGGTCGAATGCAGTCGCAAAGCCGGCACAGACGACCTGACGCTGCGGGCCACGGCAAAATTCAGCGATGACTTCGCCGGCGGCAGCTTGCAGGAAATGATAGGCGACGGCCATTTCGTCATCACGCTCGACCCCAAGGACGGCGGTCAGGGCTATCAGGGGGTCGTGCCGCTCGAAGGTGGCAGCATCAGCGAGATCCTGGAAAACTACATGCGCCGTTCGGAGCAGATCGAAACCAGCATCTGGCTGGCCTGCGATGGACAGAACGCTGCCGGCATGCTGCTGCAAACACTGCCGGACCAACAGGAAACCGACCCGGATGCATGGAACAGGACCAACCTGCTGGCGGACACGGTACAGAACCGCGAGCTATTGCAGTTGTCCACCGCAGAGTTGCTCAACCGCCTTTTCCATGAGGAAGCGGTCCGGCTTTATGAAGGCCAGATGGTGCGATTCCTTTGCACCTGCTCTCGTGATAATGTGAGCAACATGCTCAGAATGATGGGCAGGGAAGAGATAAAAAGTATTCTCGAGGAGCGTGGCGAACTTGAAGTACATTGCGATTTCTGCAACCAGCGTTACCGATTCGACCAGATCGATTCGGAACAACTGTTCCTCAACGAAATCACCGCTCCGGGCACCAAGAGTCGCCACTGAAGCAAAACCACCGGCAGCCGATTAATGCCCTTCAACTTTTCGCGCTGGATACCCAAGCGGCACCAGATCATCGAATCGCGCTGGCTGGCGCCGTTCCGGGAACACCTGCATGACAGACGGCTGTGGCGATTGGAGCGTTACGCGACGGCACGCGGCGCCGCCATCGGCGTCTTTTTCGGCTTCCTGATCCCGTTCGGACAGATCGTCTTTGCGATTATCACCGCCGTCTTTTTTCGCGCCAATCTTGCCATCGCCGCCGCCTGCACCCTGATCACCAACCCATTCACCTTCCCTGCCGTCTACTGGCTGGCCTACAAACTGGGGCTGCTGGTCACCGGCGGCAACCCGGAATCACAGCACGTCGACATGGTCGCCGACTCGGTCGCCATCAACCCGGAGGATGTCGTCACCAACAGCGGCTGGCTCGGCTGGATGGATGGCGCCATCACCTTCCTGCGCGATGCCGGCCTGCCCTTCATCGTCGGCATCGTCATCATGGCGATCGTCGGCTCCATTCTGGCCTACGTGTTGACCCATGCCATCTGGCAACTGCGCAGCACCTTCCGCCGCCAGCGCATGGAAAGAAACCGCAAGAAACGCGCTGAGCGGCAGTAGCTTCAGACGGCTTGCGCCTGCCGCACACGCTCGAACAGACAGACCGCTGCCGCAGCGGCTGCGTTGAGCGACTCCACCTTGCCCGGCATCGGGATAGTAATCTGCTCGCTGGCCAGATCGATCACCGCCTGACTCAAACCGGCGCCTTCGTTGCCGATGACAAACGCCACGCTAACTGTCAGATCCTGTTCATAGAGCGATGCCCCATGCATGGTGGTCGCCAGAGTCTTGCCCGGAAAGTCACGGATCAGCACCGCGAGATCGGCCTGTTCGACGATCGGCAGCACGAAGTGCGCACCCTGCCCGCCACGCAGGGCACGCGGCGACCACGCCTCGGTACAGCCGGCAGAAAGGTAGACCACGTCGACCCCTGCCGCCGCTGCGTTGCGCAGCAGACTGCCGAGGTTGCCCGGATCCTGGATGTTTTCCAGCATCAGCACGAACTGCGGCTGCACCGGAGGTGCCAGCACCGGTGTAGGCACCAGCGCCAGAATTCCAGTGGGCGTGGTGACCGGTGACACGGCCGCAAACATCGAAGCCGGCATGGTGATGGTCCGTATTTCGCTCAAGCGGTCCAGCAGATGCAGCACATCAAGCGCGAGGTCGCCTTCGGACACGACGAGCAGTTCGGGCTCGCCGAAAGTTTGCAGATACGCCTCGAGCAAGTGTGCACCATCCAGCAACAATTTGCCGGTTGCCCGACGTTCACGCGCCGAACCGCCCAGCGTCTTGAGTTGCTTGAACAGTGGATTGTCGCGTGAACTGATGTGTTGATAAGCCATGACGAAAAGAGATAAAGGATATTGCGGCAATTTTAACTTGCCTCTCCTCCTTGCGCGGATTTATTCATAGCTAGCGGCGCTTTCATAGGTGTTCAGGCAAGGCAATGCTAAAATTCCGTCATCGCATCGAATGCCGGTTGCAACGCAGAATGCACGCTTTGCGCGAGCAAAGACACCATAGGCCAGGCGCATGGCCCATGGGCCAAAAGAAAGGAACACCGATGAAATTCCGCCTATTGCTGCTCACAATGACTTTCCTCAACCCCGGCCAGCTTCTCGCCGCCGAAGCGACACTGAAACCGGGACAATGGGAGACTACCGTCCGCATGCAGATGGCCGGCATGCCGCAACTGACGCCGGAACAAATCGCCCAGATGAAACAGCTCGGCATGGAAATTCCCTTTCTCAATGACCAGCCGAGCGTGATGCAGCAGTGCATCACGGCGGAGCAGGCCAGCCTGAAAAAGCCGCTCGACCCGTCAGCCAGCAGCGATCGACAGTGCACGATCCAGAATTACAAAAAATCCGGCAAGACTGTCAGTGGCGACATGGTCTGCAGCGGCGAACTGAAGGCGCGCGGGCGTTTTGAAATGACGGTCGAGAGCGATACCCGCTACCAGGGCAAATGGACCTTGAAGGGCGTGACCAGCGAGGGCCAACCGGTCGACCAGACCACGGATATCAGCGCCCGCTGGGTCAAGGCCAAGTGCGACCCGGGCATCGTCACGGCGCCCTGAACCCATGCAACTGGAACGCATACTGCACGCGCAGGGCTTCGGTTCTCGCAAGGCCTGCCGCATCATGGTCAGGCATGGCGAAGTCGAGGTCAACGGCGAAGTCTGTGACGACCCGTTCGCCGAGTTCGAACCGCAAGGGCTGCGCTTTTCCGTACGCGGCGAAGACTGGCAGTACTACGAGCGCGCCTATCTGATGCTGCACAAGCCCGCCAACTACGAGTGCTCGCACAAGACCCAGCATCACCCGACGATCTACAGTCTGCTGCCGCATCCGCTGGTAGAGCGCGGTGTGCAGTGCATCGGCCGGCTGGATGAAGACACGACAGGCCTGATCCTGTTGGCGGACGACGGCCAGTTCATCCATCGCATGAGTTCACCGAAATGGAAGGTGCCCAAGGTCTATGAAGTCACGGCCAAGCATGCCATCGACTCAGCACAGGTCGAAGCGCTGCTGAACGGCGTACAACTGGTAGACGAGCCGGCACCGATCGCGGCGCTGGCCTGTAACCAGATCAGCGAAAAAGTGATTCACCTGACCCTGGCGGAAGGCAAGTACCATCAGGTCAAACGCATGCTGGCGGCGGTCAGCAACCGAGTAGAGGCGCTGAAACGCATCCGCGTCGGCGCACTGGACCTGCCGGCCGACCTGTCGCCGGGCGCGTGGCGCTGGTTGACTGCAGACGAACTGCAGCGGTTGAACGCCGCCGAAAAAATAACGAACCCGTCATGAAAATCCTGTTCAATATCGGTCGAATCAGGCATACATTAGAACCTGGCGGCGATGACCACTTATTTGGAGCCCGTTGTTGATGAAACTGATCTACCAATATTTTTTCCGCGGACTGCTGGCAGCCCTCCCCCTCGGGCTCACCATCTATCTGCTCTACCTCTTTCTGACCTGGTCCGAAGGCATCGCCATGTGGTGGGTGCGTCCAATCATCGGCGACTTCTACATTCCCGGCATGGGCCTCGCCATGGGCATCGCCGGCATCGTGCTGCTGGGCTTCATCATTTCCCACGAGCGTGCACTGAAACTGCTGTCGTGGTTGGAAGTACCGTTCACCAACCTGCCGGTCATCAAGAGCGTCTATTCCTCGCTGAAGAATTTCGCCGAATATTTCGCCCCCAACAAAAAGAGTCCGGCGCAACAGGTCGTCACCGTCCGCGTGCCGGGTCAGCAGATGGAAATGGTCGGCCTCGTCACGCGCCAAAGCCTGACCGGCTTGCCCGAAGGTTTCCTGCACGGCGACCGCGTGGCGGTCTACCTGCCCATGGGTTACATGATCGGCGGCTACACGATTTTCGTGCCGCGTGAATGGCTGCAACCAATCAATATGTCGGTCGAGGAAGCCATGCGCTCTTCGCTGTTCGCCTGGATGGCCAACACCGAAGACAAACCCGAGGACAGCGATCAGCGACAAAGCTGAATCAAACGTCTAAAACCAACAGCCAAAAAAAAACCGCCCGGAGGGGCGGTTTGAGGGTTCGCTTGGAGAAGCGTATAAATTGTTACAAGGGGAGATGAACAATTGAGAGGCATTCTAAGGTAATGATGTAATTAAAATATTTCAGCCCGCACCTCAATTGTAAGCAAACGTTACCTCCTTGATTCTTATCCGCTAATACTGGAACAACTCCGGCCGTAGCGCTGGCTTTCCTGCCCGATGTCCGTATAATGCAGATTCCCTGCGCCATACCAATCAGCGTAGCGGTCATTTTCCCTTTTCCGATCTGACACAGATCCCTTATTCGTTTGCCTCGATTGGTTTTGCTTGCTGAGCATAAGGCCGGCCGATAAAAACCACCTTGGAGTTTGATACATTGTCTACAGAAATCACTTTTGCCAGCCTCAACCTGGCCGAGCCGATCATGCGCGCCATCAGTGCTGCCGGCTACACCCACCCCACGCCGATCCAGGCAAAAGCCATCCCGCAGGTATTGAGCGGCGGTGACCTGCTGGCAGGGGCACAGACCGGCACCGGCAAGACCGCTGGCTTCACGCTGCCGCTACTGCATCTGCTGCAGCAGAAATCCGTAAAAAACAAACCGGGCCAGCCGCGCTGCCTGATTCTGACCCCGACCCGCGAACTGGCGGCACAGGTCGAGGAATCGGTGCAGACCTACGGCAAATACCTGCCGCTGACCTCCATGGTCATGTTCGGCGGCGTCAACATCAACCCGCAGATCGCCCGCCTGAAGAAACCGCTAGACATTCTAGTCGCCACGCCGGGCCGCTTGCTCGATCATGCCGGCCAGAAGACCATCGACCTGTCTGCGATTGAAATCCTGGTGCTAGACGAAGCCGACCGCATGCTGGACATGGGCTTCATCCGTGACATCCGCAAGATCCTCGCCATGCTGCCGAAACAGCGGCAGAACCTGCTGTTCTCCGCCACCTTCTCCGACGAGATCCGCGAACTGGCGGACGGCCTGCTGAACAACCCGGGCTTCGTCGAAGTCGCGCGCCGCAACACCACCTCCGAACTGGTCACGCAGACCGTGCATCTGGTCCAGCAAGCGCACAAGCGCGAATTGATGAGCTTTCTGGTCAAGGCACACGACTGGCATCAGGTGCTGGTGTTCACCCGCACCAAGCATGGCGCAAACCGTCTGGCCGAAAAATTGGTGAAGGACGGTATCGAGGCGGCCGCCATCCACGGCAACAAAAGCCAGGCGGCACGCACCAAGGCGCTGGCGCAATTCAAGGACGGCAGCATCCGCGTACTGGTCGCCACCGACATCGCAGCGCGCGGCCTCGATATCGACCAGCTGCCGCAAGTCGTCAACTTCGAACTGCCGAATGTGCCGGAAGACTACGTGCACCGCATCGGCCGCACCGGCCGCGCGGGCAGCCCCGGTGCCGCCATTTCACTGGTCGACGGCGAAGAGATCAAGCTGCTGAAAGCCATCGAGCGCCTGATCAAGCACGAGATTCCCCGTGTCGATGTGCCGGGCTTCGTACCGCCGGCCCGCCTGGAGCCTGAGGCACCACGTCCGCCCAGACCGCAACGTAACGCGCAGCGCAAGCCGCAGAGCGATCAGTCCCATAACAGCAAAGCACAACAAGGCAAGACGAAACAATCGGCCGCCGACCCGCGCCATCAGCAGAAACCGGCGCACAAGTCTGGCAAACATAGCCAGGACAAAGCCGACAAACCATTGTCCGAAGCTGCGCGCCATCAGTCCATGCCGCAAAAACCGCTGTTCTCACCCGAACCGGTCCATCGCAGCGGATTTCGCGGCCGCTGAACGTGTCCAGCCAACCCAGAATCTGGGTCGATGCCGACGCCTGTCCGGTCGTCATCAAGGAGATTCTTTTCCGCGCAGCCGCGCGCACCCGGATTGAAACCGTCCTGGTGGCCAACAAGCTGCTGCGCGTTCCTCCCTCACCCTGGCTGCGTGCACTGCAAGTGCCGGGCGGTTTCGATATTGCCGACGCCGAGATCGTCAGACAAATGGCGGCCGGCGATCTGGTGATCACGGCCGACATCCCGCTCGCAGCGCTGGTGATCGACAAGGGTGGTCATGCGCTGAACCCGCGCGGCGAATTCTATTGCGCCGGCAACATCCGCGAACGCCTGGCCATGCGCAACTTCATGGAAGAACTACGCGGCAGCGGCGTCGACGTCTCCGGACCCGCTGCCTTCAGCCAGAACGACCGGCAGGCCTTCGCCGCGGAACTGGACCGCTTTCTCGCGCGTCTGAGCAAAACCTCAACCTCAAGAGATCCAACATGAAGACTCGACTGCTGATCGTGATTGCCTGCTTACTCTCCGCCTGCAGTTATACGCCGGAGGGCATAACCCCGGTGCGCGGCTTCGAGGCCGACAAATATCTGGGCACCTGGTACGAGATCGCCCGCCTCGACCACAGCTTCGAGCGCGGCCTCGAACGTGTCACCGCCACCTACAGCAAGCGCGAGGATGGTGGCATCAAGGTCATCAATCGCGGCTTCGACACCGAAAAACAGGAATGGAAGGAAGCCGAGGGCAAGGCCTATTTCATCGAGGGACCGGACGTCGGCAAACTCAAGGTGTCCTTCTTCGGCCCGTTCTACGGCGGCTACAACATCGTCGCGCTGGACAAGGTCTACTACAACTACTCGCTGGTCGCCGGCCCCGACCGCTCCTATCTGTGGATCCTGGCGCGCACGCCGCAACTGTCCTATCCGGTCAAACAGGAACTGGTCGCACAGGCAAAGAATCTGGGCTTTGACACCGACAAACTGATCTATGTCGACCAGTCCAGCGACCCGGTCGACTACGAAGCCGGCCGCCACGTCCGGCAATAAGGGCGCGTCATGGCGTGGACACTGCTGATACTGGCCGGTCTGTTCGAGATCGGCTTCACCACGTTCCTCAAACTATCGGACGGCTTCAGCCGTTTCTGGCCTTCGCTCGGCTTTCTGGTCTGTGCTGCCATCAGCTTCTGGCTGCTGACCAGGGCCGCCGCCGTGATTCCGATGGGCACGGCCTATGCCGTCTGGACCGGCATCGGCGCCTTCGGCACGGCGCTGGTCGGCATCCTCTGGTTCGGCGACCCGGCCACGACCTTGCGCCTGGTGTTCCTCGTACTGTTGATCGGTTCGATTATCGGGCTGAAACTGGTATCGTAACGGCATGAACCTGGAAACTTGGGAACTGCTGAGCTATATCGTGACGGTGTTCGGCCTGCCGCTCGCCATCTATTCCTTCATCGTCGAACAGCGCAAGGAGCGCGAGAACGAGGATGAAGAGGTCTATCAACTGCTGACCGCCGACTACACAGAATTCCTCAAGCTGGTCATGGCCAATCCGGACCTCAAGCTACGCTCGCAAAGCATGGCGCAGGACCTGACAGAAGAACAGCAGGAACGCGTGCTGGTCATCTATGAGATCCTGATCTCGCTGTTCGAGCGCGCCTACCTGTTGAGCTACGACGAGAAGATGACCGGCAAGCAGCGGCGCCGCTGGCTGTCATGGGAGGATTTCATGCGCGAGTGGTGCGCGCGTGAGGATTTCCGCCGCCTGCTGCCCCGCCTGTTGCAGGGCGAGGACCCGGACTTCGCCGCCCACATCCTGAAACTGGCCAACCAGGCCGCGATACAGGCGGACGCGCCGTCCGGTTCATAATCCGGCTCTATTTGACCGGTGTCACCTGATAACCCGCATCGCGCAGACGCGCCAGCAAACCTCCCTCGCCCGGCAAATGAGCGGCGCCGACAGCGACGAACACGCTGCGCTCGGCCGCCTGCTGCTGAATGCGTTCCGCCATCCGCACATTGCGCTCATCGAGCAGCTTTTCCAGAATGCGCGCCCACAATTCCGGCGGCAACTGTTCACCGCTCTGGCGTGCGTTGACCTCGATGATCCTGTCCAGATCGCCCGCTAGATAAGTCTTGACCAGCTCCTCAAAATTGCGCTCGCGCTCTTCCTGAGTGCGCTTCAGCACGCTGCGCAGCATCACCAGTTGCTCCTCGATACTGAAACTGTCCAGCACCGTGAAGTGCTCATCCACCGTCTCCAGTGCGCGGATCGGCTTGGAACGGCTCTGCGCCAGCGACATCAGCGCAGCATCCAACGTGTAGGGCGATTGCGGCTTGGGCAGGTCGAAGATGACTGCCAGCAGCCAGGGTTTCATCGTGGTCGCGATATCGGTATGCATGGAGTGGAAATCAGCGAGCTTGATCACCTTGACGAATTCCTGCTCGGTCAGCATGTGGTCGAGCCTGCCCTCCTTCATCAGATAGACCGACGGGTCCTGCGGCGGCTGTAGCTCCATCAGGAACATTTCACTGTCGAACAAGGCCTGCATGACGGCTGGTGGGAAATCGGTGACGCGCCTGTCATCCGAGTGCATGGTGCCGAACAGGTAACTGGTCTTGCCTTGCGGCGCCTGCAGTTTCCACAGCAGACCCTTGTCCCCTGCCTGTGCCGCCGCCATGAAGCCGAGCAGCAAGACGAAAAAAAGGCCTCGAACGAGGCCCGTGAACGCATGAACAGAAGCACGCATGGCGGTTCCTATCTCTGATGATTTGGGCGATTCGATTTTTTCGACCCGGCTTTCGTGCTTCCGGTTCTGTCGTCGGCAGAATTTATCCGGCCAGCCGTCGTTTTGCCGCGGGATGGATGTGCTGCAGCTGGTTTCAAAGTGGTCTGTTTGGAGCCCGTAGATTTGAAGCCGGCGGATTTCGCTGCCGCAGCCCTTGCTCCACGCGGCTTGGCTCCGCTCGATGTCGCAACGGCAGGCTTCACCGCCAGCGGCTGCCAGGCCGGCACCAGATGTTTCTTGCCGCTACCGATTAAATCCTCGCGCCCCATGCGCTTCAACGCCTCTCGCAGCAGCGGCCAGTTGTTGGGATCGTGATAGCGGATGAAAGCCTTGTGCAAACGGCGCACGCCTCCTGCCCGCGGAATCGGCACCGCTTCGCTGTCAGCGGTCACCTTGCGCAACGGGTTCTTGCCCGAGTGATACATGGCGGTCGCCATCGCCATCGGCGTCGGCGTGAAGGTCTGCACCTGGTCCAGCTTGAAATTGTTGCGCTTCAGCCACAGTGCAAGGTTGAGCATGTCCTCGTCGGTAGTGCCCGGATGTGCGGCGATGAAATAGGGGATCAGGTACTGTTCCTTGCCGGCTTCACGGGAAAACTGCTCAAACATCTGCTTGAAGCGGTCGTAGGCGCCCATGCCCGGCTTCATCATCTTCGACAGCACGTTTTCTTCCGAATGCTCGGGCGCGATCTTCAGATAGCCACCGACATGATGCTGCACCAGCTCGCGTACGTATTCCGGCGACTTCACGGCGAGGTCGTAACGCAGGCCGGAGCCGATCAGTATCTTCTTCACGCCCTTGAGGTTGCGCGCCTTGCGGTATAGCTGGATCAGCGCCGAATGGTCGGTGTTGAGGTTGTCGCAGATGTCCGGATAGACGCAGGACAATTTGCGGCAAGCCTGTTCGATCGCCTCCGACTTGCAGGCCATGCGGTACATGTTGGCGGTCGGCCCGCCGAGGTCGGAGATGACGCCGGTGAAACCCTCGACCTTGTCGCGGATCTCCTCGATCTCGTGCAGGATGGACGCCTCCGAGCGGCTCTGGATGATGCGGCCTTCATGCTCGGTGATGGAGCAGAAGGTACAGCCGCCGAAGCAGCCGCGCATGATGTTGACCGAGAATCGGATCATCTCCCAGGCCGGGATGCGCGCACCGCCGTAGGCCGGATGCGGTTTACGCGCATACGGCAGGTCGTAGACGTAGTCCATTTCCTTCGTGGTGAGCGGGATGGGCGGCGGGTTCAGCCACACTTCGCGGTCGCCGTGGCGCTGCACCAGCGCCCGCGCGTTACCCGGATTGGCTTCCAGATGCAGCACGCGCGAAGCGTGCGCGTAAAGCACCGGGTCCTGCAACACTTCTTCATAGGCCGGCAGGCGCACGAACTGCGTCGCGCGGTCCGCTTTCGGCTTGCGCGTGATCTGGATGACGCTGACGCCGGCATCGCCGGCGGCGGCTTCGGCAGAAACAGTGGCGCAGGACTTGCCGGCCCTGTCCAGCGCCGGCTCCATGGCATAGGGGTCGACCGGCGCATCGATCTTGCCCGGCCGGTCGAGCCGGGTCGAGGCGACCTCGCTCCAGCCCTCGGGAACCTCTTTGCGGATGAAAGCCGTGCCGCGGATATCGGTGATGTCAGCGACCATCTCGCCCCTCGCCAGACGATGGGTCAGTTCGACCAACGCCCGCTCGGCGTTGCCGTAGAGCAGGATATCGGCCTTGCTGTCGATCAGGATGGAGCGACGCACTTTATCCGACCAGTAATCGTAATGGGCGATGCGGCGCAGCGAGGCCTCGATGCTGCCGATCACCAGCGGCACGTCGGCGTAAGCCTCACGGCAGCGCTGCGAATAGACCAGCACGGCGCGGTCCGGGCGCTTGCCCGCCGCGGCATCCGGCGTATAAGCGTCATCTGACCGGATCTTGCGGTCAGCCGTGTAGCGGTTGACCATGGAATCCATGTTACCGGCCGTGATGCCGAAATAGAGGTTGGGCTTGCCCAGCGCGCGGAACGGCCCGGCCGACTGCCAGTCCGGCTGGCTGATGATGCCGACGCGGAAACCCTGCGCTTCGAGCAGGCGGCCGACCAGCGCCATGCCGAAACTCGGGTGGTCGATATAGGCGTCGCCGGTCACCAGGATGATGTCGCAACTGTCCCAGCCCAGCGCATCCATTTCGGCGCGACTCATGGGCAATACCGGCGCAGTACCGAAGCGCTTGGCCCAATAAGGGCGATAACTGTTAATGGACTGGGGAATCTGCATAAGTTGACTATTTTACTCTGGATTCAATATTGCTCAAAACGGGATTTGCGGCGGCCAAGGGCGTAACATGACTACTTTTGACATGGCAACGCACAACTATTTGTTGCACTGAAACGGTTGTGAAACAATAGGTCACCTAAACTCACCCTTGTCCCCAGCTGTGCCGCATCTGACAAAAATCCCGACGCTCTGGCGTTTTCTGCTGCCCGTGCTGCTTTTGCTCGTGGTCGCCGCCAGCATGCTGATGTGGCGACAGACTTCGCAACACCTGGCGACCGTCGAACGCGGCGCACTCAACCACGCCCAATCGCTCCGACACCTGCTGCTGGTGACCGACACGCTGATCACGCAACAGGTCGACTCCGCCATGGAACTGCTGCAGGAGCGCAGCGGCCGCCTCGGAAACCCCAGGCTGGATGGCAGCATCCGCCTCAACCAACTGGAGTTGCCGCAACTCAAGTTCGGCAACTCCCGCATCGGCGACAACAACGCTCTGGTCGACGGCATCTCGTCACTGTTCGGCGGTACGGCGACTGTCTTCGTGCGCAACGGCGACGACTTCTATCGCATCTCCACCAACGTCCGCCATCATGACGGCAGTCGCGCCATCGGTTCGCAACTGGCACCGGACGGCAAAGCTATCGAAGCCATCCTGCAGGGCCGCGCATTCCAGGGCATGGTGAAGATCCTCGGCCAGCCCTATCTTTCCCGCTATGAACCCATCCTCGACCAGAGTGGCCGGGTGATCGGCATCTGGTATGTCGGCTACCGGATCGACATGCAGGTCATCCGCGATGCCATCCAGAACGCCCGCTACCTGAGCAGCGGTTTTGCCGTCGTCGTCGACGAGAACCAGCACACCATCTTTGCCTCGCGTCACGCGCCGAGCGAGATCATCGACCAGTTTCTGGCATCGCCGCCGTCTGACTGGAAACTGGTCGAAACCTCGCTGGAACGCTGGGGATTCCGCATCATCGTCGCCTATCCCCTGTCCGAGGCGTATACCGCCGGCTGGGCCAACTCCATCCTGATCATCAGCGAAGCCACCCTGCTCGGCATCTTGCTGCTCGCCGTCATTCTCTGGCAACTACGGCGATTGGTGCTGGAACCGATCGGCGCCGACCCTGCCCTCGCCATCGAAGTCGTACAGAAGATCGCTGACGGCAATCTGGAGCAGGACAGGCTGACGGCGAAGTCCGGCAGCCTGATGGCCAGCGTCCTCACCATGCGGGAGAAACTCAAAAAGACCCTGCAAACACTGCAGAAGAACGCTGACGACATGCAGTTGTCGGCCAGCGTGTTCGAACACACCAACGATGGCATCTTTATCACCGATGCCGACACCCACATCGTCGAGGTCAACCCGGCTTTCACCCGCATCAGCGGCTTCGGCCGCGAGGAAGCCATCGGCAAAACCCCGGCCGAACTCGGCTTCGCCTGTGACGAACCGCAACTGTTCGAACAACTTTGGCCCGATCATGATCGCAACGAAAGCAGCGGCGAATGGAAAGGCGAGAGCCGCAACCTGCGCAAGACGGGCGAATCCTACGTCGCCTCGCTCGACCTTTTCGCCGTGCGCGATGCTCAGGGACGCGTCAGCCATTATGTGGGCGTGTTCTCCGACATCACGGCCGAGATGCTGCACCGCGAGAACCTGGAACACATGGCCTATCACGACCCGTTGACACAACTGCCCAACCGCACGCTGTTGGCCGACCGCTTGCAACTTGCGCTGGCGCATGCCCTGCGCATGAACGAGATCGTGGCAGTCTGCTATTTCGATCTCGATGACTTCAAACTGGTCAACGACCGCCACGGCCACAGCGTCGGTGACAACCTGCTGGTGCAGTTCGCCGGCCGCATGCGCGGCGCCATGCGCGAAACCGACACCATCGCCCGCATGGGCGGCGACGAGTTCGCCATGTTGCTGTGCGGCCTGAAATCGGTCGAGGAATGCATCCAGGCGCTCAACCGTCTGCTGCTGACCATCAATCTGCCGTTCCAGATCGACGGCATCAGCGCGAGCGTATCGGCCAGCATCGGCTACACCCTGTTCCCTGCCGACAACTCGACGGCTGACACCCTGTTGCGCCACGCCGACCACGCCATGTACCAGGCAAAACTGAACGGCGGCCGCTGCTTCCACCTGTTCGACGCCGAACAAGACCGCTATACGCGCGGCCAGCGCCAACAGCGCGAACGCATCGTCCAGGCGCTGCAGGCCGGCGAGTTTACGCTCTATTACCAGCCCAAGGTCGACCTGCAACGCGGCACCGTCATCGGCATGGAGGCACTGATCCGCTGGCGCCAACCGGAAAACGGCCTGCGCCTGCCCAACGAATTCTTGCCGCAGGTCGAGCATACCGACTTCATCATCGAGCTCGGCGAATGGGTCATCGTCAACGCGCTGCGACAGCTGCAGGAATGGCGGCGCCACGGCCTCGAGATGCCGGTCAGTATCAACATCGCCGCCCGTCACCTGATGCAGGGCAACTTCGCCGAACGGCTACAGACGCTGCTCGCTGCCTTCCAGGACGTCGATCCGCGGTTGCTACAGCTGGAGATCACCGAAACTGCGGTGATCGAGGATATTTCCGGCGTCACGCAGACCATGGAGCTCTGCAAGAAACTCGGCGTCAGCTTCGCGCTGGACGACTTCGGTGTCGGCTACTCATCGCTGACCTACCTCAGACGCCTACCTATCGATGTCATCAAAATCGACCAGTCTTTCGTACGTGACATGTTGCACGACAACGACGACCGCGCCGTCATCGCCGGCATCATCAGCCTGAGCCGCGAGTTCGAGCGCGAAGTCGTGGCCGAAGGCCTGGAAACCAGCGAGCACGGTGTGCAGTTGCTGCGTATGGGCTGTCATATCGCCCAGGGCTTCGGCATCGCCCAGCCCATGCCGGCCGGCGAGGTCGCGCAGTGGCTGACAGCTTACCAACCGGACACGGACTGGCGCCTGGCGGGCCAGCACACCCTGCCGCCGCGCAGTTGAAGCGCCGCTCCGCCAAAACAGTAGCGATGACTTCTCAAATCACGCGCGCCGGAGTAACTTCCCGCCCATGAGCGAGCGATATCTGCAATTGCCGGGCGGCCGCATCCGCGTGCTCGGTCCGGATCTCACGTTTCCGCCGGTCGAGCAGGCGCTCGACGACCCCAACGGCCTGCTCGCCATCGGCGGCGACCTGTCGCCACAGCGCCTGCTGGCCGCCTACCGTCACGGCATCTTCCCCTGGTTCAGCACCGGCCAACCCATCCTCTGGTGGAGCCCGGCACCGCGCATGGTGCTTTACCCGCAGGAACTGAACATCTCCCGCAGCATGCGCAAACGCCTGAAGCAGCAGGATTACGAGGTGCGCTACAACACCGCCTTCCGCGAGGTCATGCAAGCCTGCGCAGAAACTGTCCGGCCGGATCAGGACGGCACCTGGATCACCGGGCCGATGATCGAGGCCTATGCCACGCTGCAAGAACTCGGCCACGCCCTCAGCGCCGAAACCTGGATCGACGGCCAACTGGCCGGCGGCCTGTACGGCGTACGCATCGGCCGCATGTTCTTCGGCGAATCGATGTTCCACCGGGTCAGCAACGCCTCCAAGATCGCCTTTATCCATCTCGTGCAGGAACTTCAGCGCCAGGGTTGCGGACTCATTGATTGCCAGATGCACACTAGCCACCTGGCCTCGCTCGGCGCACGGGAGATCCCGCGCAGTGAATTTTGTCGGCAGCTGGCGGAATTGATAGAGTGACGCGTATCGCCCAACGCGAAAACCACCCACCCGAAAGACGACACGGACATGACGCTACCGAACGATGCGGCACTGCAGAAAATCCAGTTCTACGTGACGGCACCATACAGCTGCGGATACATTCGCGGCCGTCTGGCACAGTCGCTGATCGCCGCACCGCATCATCTGATCGACGCCAATGTCTACAGCGAACTGATCCAGTTCGGTTTCCGCCGTAGCGGCAAGTTCGCCTACCGGCCGCATTGCGAGAACTGCGAGGCATGCGTCCCGGTGCGCATTCCGGTCGCATCGTTCCAACCCAGCCGTAGCCAGCGCCGTGCCGGCAAACAACACAGCAAGCTGAGCGCGAACGTCATGCCGGTCGAGTTCCGCGAAGAGCATTTCAGGCTATATCAGGCCTACCAGCTCGCCCGCCACACGGAAGAACCGGCCGAGCAGGACACGGACGAGCAATACCGCAGCTTCCTCGTGCAAAGCAACGTCGAGACCCGTCTGATCGAATTCCGCCAGGACGGCGTTCTGAAAATGGTCAGCGTGGTCGACCTCGTGGCGGACGGCATTTCTGCCGTCTACACCTTTTACGATGCCACCGACGTCGCCTGCAGCTACGGCACCTACAGCGTGCTGTGGCAGGTCGAATGGGCAAGGCAACTGGGCAAGCCCTACCTCTATCTCGGTTACTGGATCGCCGAAAGCCGCAAGATGGCCTACAAGCAGAAGTTTTCCCCCTTGCAGGCTCTGCGGGACGGCGAATGGCTGCCGCTAGAACAAATCCGCTAGAGCAGATCAATGCCGGAAGATTGCGTCAGAAATAATTGCAGCAAGAATGGCTGCATCAAAATTAATCGCACCGATTCCGAACCATTTGCACAAGAATCACTCTGATTCAGGGTCATCTCCCTGCAAGCGGCGTTTTGATGCAGACCCCCCTCTGCATCGAAGCGCCGTTTTTGCATTCTCGCAGCCCCAAGGATGGCGCTCGTGGACGCTGCCAGCTGACGCTGATAGCACGGTTTCAGCATGATACAATCTGCTTTTTTTCACGGGTTAAGCGGTTTTGAAAAAACTGGTTATTTTCGGCGTCGGCCTGATCGGCGGTTCCCTGGCACTGGCGCTCAGGCGCAAACTGCCGGGTCTACACATCGTCGGCATCGGCCGCAACGGTGAAAACCTGCAGACCGCCATCGACCTCGGCGTCATCGACGAAATGAATCCCTCGCCCGAAGCCGCAATGCAGGACGCCGACATCGTCATCATCGCCGCCCCGGTCGCGCAGACCCCGCATATCCTGAAAGCCATCGCGCCGCATATCGGCACCGACACCGTCATCACCGATGTCGGCAGCACCAAATCCGATGTCGTCGATTACGCCGCCGCCATTCTCGGCGAGCAGTTCGGCCAGTTCGTGCCGGGCCACCCGATCGCCGGCGCCGAGAAGAGCGGCGTCAGCGCCGCACGCGCCGACCTGTTCGACGGCAAGAACGTCGTGCTGACGCCGACCGACCAGACCGACAGCATCGCCTGCGACAAGATCCGGCAAATGTGGGTCGAAGCCGGCGCCAAGGTGTGCGAGATGAGCGCCGACCACCACGACCGGATTTTCGCCGCCGTCAGTCACCTGCCGCATCTGCTGGCGTTCGCGCTGGTCGACGACCTCGCATCGCGCGCCAACGCCGAGGAATTGTTCTCCTTCGCCGCCGGCGGCTTCCGGGATTTCAGCAGAATCGCCGGCAGTTCACCCGAAATGTGGCGCGACATCAGTCTCGCCAACCGCGATGCCCTGCTCGATGAGATCGACGCCTACCAGGCCTCGCTGCAGAAACTGCGCGGCCTGCTCGAAAAGCGCGATGTCGACGGCCTGCGCGAAATGTTCGAGAATGCCAGCCAGAAACGCAATGCCTGGGGCGCGATTCCCTCCAACAAGCCACGTCAGCCCTGACTCCGATGCAGACACTGAAACTGAAGCCCGTCACGCATGCGGCGGGCGAGATCACCCTCCCCGGCTCCAAGAGCATTTCCAACCGCACGCTGCTGCTGGCCGCGCTGGCCGAAGGCACGACCGACATCCGCGCACTGCTGGCCTCGGACGACACCGAACGCATGCTGGATGCGCTCAAGCTGCTGGGCGTCCATCTTGAACAGATCGCCGAACACGATTGGCGCGTACACGGTACCGCCGGCCGCTTCCCCAGCCGGCAGGCCGACCTCTTCATGGGCAACGCCGGCACCGCCATCCGGCCGCTGACTGCGGCACTGGCTCTGATGAGCGGAGATTACCGGCTGTCCGGCGTGCCGCGCATGCACGAGCGCCCGATCGGCGATCTGGTCGACGCCTTGCGTCAGGCCGGGGCAAGCATCGAATATCTTGGCAATGACGGCTATCCGCCGCTGAACATCTCGCCCGCCGCGATCGACGTCAGCCGACCGATCCGCATCCGCGGCGATGTCTCCAGCCAGTTCCTTACCGCCCTCTTGATGGCCTTGCCATTGACCGGCAAGGCCGCCGAGATCGAAGTCATCGGCGAACTGATCTCCAAGCCGTATATCGAGATCACGCTCAACCTCATGCAGCGCTTCGGCATCCGCGTCGAACGGGAAGACTGGCAGCGTTTCCGCATCGCGGCCAACAGCGTCTACCAGAGCCCGGGCGAAATCCACGTCGAAGGCGATGCCTCCTCCGCTTCCTATTTCCTCGCGGCCGGCGCCATCGGCAAAGGGCCGGTACGGGTCTACGGCATCGGCAGGAACAGTATCCAGGGCGACGTGCGTTTCTGTGAAGCCCTCGAACTGATGGGCGCAAACATTACATACGGCGACAACTGGATCGAAGCCAGCGCCTCTGCCGGCAAACTGCGCGCCATCGACCTCGATTGCAACCACATCCCGGATGCAGCCATGACGCTGGCGACGGCAGCCCTGTTCGCCGACGGTACCAGCGTGCTGCGCAACATCGCCAGCTGGCGCGTCAAGGAAACCGACCGCCTGAGCGCCATGGCGACAGAACTGCGCAAGGTCGGGGCCAGCGTAGAGGAAGGCGTCGACTACCTCGCCATCACGCCGCCGGACAGGCTGACGCCGGATGCCGCCATCGACACCTATGACGACCACCGCATGGCCATGTGCTTCTCGCTGGTCGCGCTCGGTGACACGCCGATCACCATCAACAACCCGGGTTGCGTGGCCAAGACCTTCCCGGACTATTTCGACCGTTTCGCCACCATCCTGCACGCCTGAACCGGCAAAACGAACATCGGACGCCCGCAAGCCCCATGAACCAGACCAAACCCATTCCCGTCATTGCCATCGACGGCCCTTCCGCTTCCGGAAAGGGCACCGTTGCCCAGCGCGTCGCCCGGGCCCTGGGCTACCATTACCTCGATTCCGGCGCGCTGTACCGCGTAGTCGCACTGGCGGCCAAGGCGCGCGGCATTTCCTGGCATGACGCCGATACGCTCGCCGTCATGGCCGCCAGGCTGGATATCCGCTTCGATGGTGACAGGATTCTGCTCGACGGCGCCGATGTCAGCGACGAAGTTCGCTCGGAGGAGATGGGCAAGGGCGCTTCCCAAGTCGCCGTGCATCCGCCCTTGCGCGCCGCTCTACTCGACCTGCAGCACAGTTTCCGCCGCGCACCGGGCCTGGTGGCCGACGGCCGCGACATGGCCAGCGTGGTTTTCCCCGACGCGCAGACCAAAATCTTCCTCACGGCGAGCGCCGAGGCAAGGGCTGAACGCAGATATAAGCAGTTGATACAAAAAGGAATGCATGCTAACCTGCCTGACATTCTGCATGACTTGCAACAACGCGACGCCCGGGATAGTCAACGCTCCACCGCCCCGTTGCAACAGTGCAAGGATGCCCGGCTGCTGGAGACCAGTCAGCTGACTATCGAAGAAGCCGTTCGCTTCGTTCTCGAGGCCGCCGGCGAACAAAATCGCTAGGGAATCAGATGTTGTTATTTGTATAACAACATCAACGTGTTAGAATCCGCTTTTATGGTGCCGTGAACCCCCAAGGTTTATGGCTTTTTTAACTTTACCCGCCGCCAGGTGGGATATCACTAGGTATTTTTTTAATGGCTAACGTTTCCACAAACCCATCTTCCTCTATGGAAAGCTTCGCAGCACTGTTCGAGGAAAGCCTCGCTCGCCAGGAAATGCGTTCCGGCGAAGTCATCGTCGCTGAAGTCGTTTCCGTAGATTCCGACCACGTCATCGTCAACGCCGGTCTCAAGTCCGAAAGCGTCATCGACGCCGCTGAATTCCGCGACGACCAGGGCAACATCGAAGTCAAGGTCGGCGATTTCGTCAAGGTCGCGATCGAAAAACTGGAAGATGGCTACGGTTCCACCGTCCTGTCCCGCGACAAGGCGAAGAAGATGCAAGCATGGCTCGATCTGGAAGAAGCCATGAACGAAGCCCGCATCATCAAGGGCCTGATCAGCGGCCGCGTCAAGGGCGGTCTGACCGTCATGGTCAACGGCATCCGCGCATTCCTGCCGGGTTCCCTGGTCGACATGCGTCCGGTCAAGGACACCACCCCGTTCGAAGGCAAGGAATGGGACTTCAAGGTCATCAAGCTCGACCGCAAGCGTAACAACGTCGTCGTTTCCCGCCGCGCCGTCCTGGAAGAAACCATGGGCGCCGATCGCGAAGCACTGCTGGAATCCCTGAAGGAAGGCGCAGTGGTCAAGGGCATCGTCAAGAACATCACCGACTACGGTGCATTCGTTGACCTGGGCGGCATCGATGGCCTGCTGCACATCACCGACCTCGCATGGCGTCGCGTCAAGCACCCGTCCGAAGTGCTGACCGTCGGTGAAGAAGTCGAAGCCAAGATCCTCAAGTTCGATCAAGAGAAGAACCGCGTTTCCCTCGGCATCAAGCAACTGGGCGACGACCCGTGGGTTGCCCTGAGCCGCCGTTACCCGGTCGGCACCCGCCTGTTCGGCAAGGTGACCAACCTGACCGACTACGGTGCATTCGTTGAAATCGAACCGGGCATCGAAGGCCTGGTACACGTGTCCGAAATGGACTGGACCAACAAGAACGTACATCCGGCCAAGATCGCTCAACTGGGCGACGAAGTCGAAGTCATGATTCTGGAGATCGACGAAGACCGTCGCCGCCTGTCCCTCGGCATGAAGCAATGCCAGGCCAACCCATGGGAAGACTTCGCAGCCTCCCACAAGAAGGGTGACAAGGTGACAGGTCAGATCAAGTCCATCACCGACTTCGGCGTGTTCATCGGCCTGTCCGGCGGTATCGACGGCCTGATCCACCTGTCCGACCTGTCCTGGAACCAGACCGGCGAGGAAGCCATCCGCAACTACAAGAAGGGTGACGAAGTCTCCGCCGTTGTGCTGGCTATCGATGTCGAGAAGGAGCGTATCTCCCTCGGCGTCAAGCAAATGGACAGCGATCCGTTCAACGCCTACACCGCCATCAATGACAAGGGCGCTATCGTCACCGGTACCGTCAAGAGCATCGATGACAAGGGTGCCGTGATCGCTCTGGAAGACGAAGTCGAAGGCTACCTGCGCGCAGCCGACATCTCCAAGGAGAAGGTCACCGACGTGGCTGCCGTTCTGAAGGAAGGTCAACAGATCGAGGCCCGCATCGTCAACATCGATCGCAAGAACCGCACCATCGGTCTGTCGATCAAGGCCAAGGACCAACCTGAAGAAGCTGACAGCAGCATCGGCGCTGATTCCGGCAACGCCGGCACCACCAACCTCGGTGCCCTGTTGAAGGCCAAGCTCGACAGCAAAAACAAAGAATAAGGCAATCAAGCCATGACAAAATCAGAGCTGATTGCCAATCTGGCAGCACGCTTTCCGCAACTGGTGGTCAAGGACGCCGAGCTTTCCGTGAAAGCGATCCTTGACGCCATGTCGGACAAGCTGGCCGCCGGTGAGCGCATCGAGATCCGCGGCTTCGGCAGTTTCAGTCTGAACTACCGTCCGCCACGTCTCGGCCGCAATCCCAAAACCGGCACCAAGGTACAGGTACCCGAGAAGTACGTACCGCACTTCAAGGCCGGCAAGGAACTGCGTGAGCGTGTGGATTTAGCCGAGTAGTCTTTAAACTGGCAGAACTAGTCAACTAGTTCGACAAGCGGCAGAGCTTCAATCGAGATTGAGCCTCTGCCGTTTTTTTTGTCCTGATTATCAATGGGGATTAGGGAGTTACATCAGGCTTGGGTAAAATAGCGCCATGAAATTCCTGCTTGCCATTTTGCTTGTGATCGTGTGCCTGCTGCTGTTCGGTTTCGCCATCAAGAATGTCGAACCGGTGGAGCTGCACTACTATCTCGGCTTCCGCTGGCAGGCCCCGCTATCGCTCATGCTGCTGACCAGCCTGCTTGCCGGCGTCATCATCGGCATGCTGATCTGCCTCAAGCCCATCATCAGCCAGCGCCGGCGCCTGCTGTCGCTGGAACACGAGCTGAAAACCCTGGATACCAATAAAAAATCATGACCGAATTCGAATACTGGTGGCTGCTTGCGCTGCCGCTCTTCTTCACGCTGGGCTGGCTCGCCGCCCGCGTCGACATCAAGCAGTTGCTGTCCGAATCGACCGCACTGCCCGCCGCCTATTTCAAGGGTCTGAACTTCCTCATCAGCGACCAGCACGACAAGGCGATCGAAGCCTTCGTCGAGGCGGTGGAAGCCAATGCCGAATCTCTGGAACTGCATTTCGCGCTCGGCAGCCTGTTCCGTCGCCGCGGCGAGGTCGACCGCGCCATCAACCTGCACCTCAGCCTGCTGGAGCGGCGAGAACTGGCCGAACCGCAAAAACTGGCAATCCGCGCCGAACTGGCGCAGGACTATCTGAAGGCCGGGCTGTTCGACCGCGCCGAGGAACTGTTCAAATCGCTGGATGACAGCCGCTACGAGCAGCCCGCGCTACGCGCCCTGCTCGAGATCTACGTGCGCGAACGCGAATGGAACAAGGCAGTCGAGATCGCCACCGAACTGGAACGCCTGTCCGGCATACCCTTCCGCAAGGAGATTGCCCAATATCACTGCGAACAGGCGGTGCAGGCCAATCTCGGCAACGACCGCGAAGCCGCCAGAAAACACCTGGACGAAGCGCTGAACGCCAACAAGAACTGCGTACGCGCCAACGTCATGCTGGGCGAGATGGAAGCGCTGTCCGGCAACCACGAAGGCGCCATCGCCATCTGGAAACGCATCGAATTCCAGCAACCGGAATACCTCGGCCTCATCGCCGCCAAGCTGCTGGCCAGCTACCGCACGCTGAACCGCACTGAAGAAGGTCTGGAATTGCTGAAGACCTACCTGCAGACCTACAAACTGCCGAGCCTGCTCAACGTGTTGTATGAAGCGACCATTGCCCAGCAGGACGCCGCCACGGCCGCCAAGCTGGCGCGCGACGAACTGGTGAAGAAACCCAGCCTGCAGACGCTGGATCTGCTGCTGCAGGCACGCCTGCAACTGGACGACAGCCCGCAGGATGCGCATGTCATCCAGCAGACTGTGCGCTATGCCATCGGCAACCGCAGCGCCTATGTCTGCAGCCAGTGCGGCTTCCGCGCCAAACATTACCACTGGCAGTGCCCGGCCTGTAACGCCTGGGAATCCCTGCCTTCCGAACCCACCGAGTCCGTCGCATGAGCCAGACCACCAACCCCAGAATCGTCGTCGCGCTGGATTACGCCGATGCCGCCTCCTCCCTGCAACTGGTCGAGCGACTCGACCCGGCGCTGTGTCGCCTCAAGGTTGGCAAGGAACTGTTTACCGCCGCCGGCCCGCAACTGGTAGAGAAGCTGATTGCCAAGAATTTCGGCGTGTTTCTGGACCTGAAATTCCACGACATCCCGACTACCGTGCAAAAGGCTTGCGAAGCCGCCAGCCGCCTCGGCGTCTGGATGCTCAACGTGCACGCCTCCGGCGGCACGGCCATGATGCAAGCCGCGCATGAAGGCGTGGCGAAAAGCGGCCGTCAACCGCTGCTGATTGCCGTCACCGTGTTGACCAGCATGAACCAAGCCGCGCTGAAAGAAATCGGGGTGGAAGATGAATTGCAGAATCAAGTGCTGCGCCTTGCCGGACTGACCAAGCAAGCCGGCCTCGACGGCGTGGTCTGCTCCGCGCAGGAAGCGCAGATGCTGAAGAAACAGCTGGGCGAAGATTTCTGTCTGGTGACGCCGGGCATACGCCCGAAAACCGCCAGTCTGGATGATCAATCCCGCGTCGTCACCCCCTCACAGGCCGTCGCCTTGGGTGCCGATTATCTGGTCATCGGCCGCCCCATCACGCAAGCCGCCGACCCGCTACAGGCGCTGCAAGCTATTGATCAGGAACTGAGCCTGGCTTAATCGTCCTGACCCAGTCAGCTCAATCCTGACGATTTTCAGTTAAGAGCGTGTAAGAATTTTTGTGTAAACGGTCATTCGGCAGGAAACTGTCGTAACTTTGCAAGGAGTAGAAATGACCGTAAGCAACGAACTAATCGACAGCCTGCTGGCCGATTACAAGAAACCTGAAGACCTGATTGGCGAGCATGGCCTGCTCAAGCAACTCACCAAGAAACTGGTCGAGCGTGCGCTGGAAGCCGAGATGGCCGAACACCTTGGCCACGCCCGCAACGAGCCGGTAGCCAATCCCTCCGGCAACACCCGCAACGGCAAGAGCAAGAAGACCCTCAAAGGCGAGTTCGGCGAGATGCCGATTGAAGTGCCCCGTGACCGCCACGGTAGTTTTGAGCCACAGATCATCCCCAAGCACCAAACCCGCTGGACTGGCTTCGACGACAAGATCCTGTCGCTGTATGCCCGAGGCATGACGGTGCGGGAGATCCAGAGCCATCTGGAGGAGATGTATGGTGCCGAGGTCTCACCCACGCTGATCTCGTCCGTCACCGATGCCGTCATTGATGATGCCAAGGCATGGCAATCCCGTCCGCTGGATGTGTTGTACCCCATCGTCTATCTGGACTGCATACACGTCAAGGCTAGGGATGCCGGCACCGTCCGAGCGAAGGCCGTCTATCTGGCCCTGGGCCTTAACCTGTCCGGCGAGAAGGAATTGCTGGGCATCTGGATCGCCCAGACCGAGGGGGCCAAGTTCTGGCTGCAAGTAGTGACCGAACTCAAGAACCGCGGTGTGCAGGACATCTTCATCGCCTGCGTGGATGGCCTGAAGGGTTTCCCTGAAGCCATCGAAGCGGTTTACCCCAAGACAGCTGTCCAGCTTTGCATCGTCCATCTGGTGCGCTACAGCCTGAACTACGTCAGTTGGAAGCTACGCAAGGCGGTGGCCGCCGATCTGCGTCTGATCTATGCTGCTACCACCGTGGAGGAGGCCGAAACCCGTCTGGATGAATTCGAGGAAAAGTGGGGCGCTGACTATCCGCCCATCGTGCAATCCTGGCGGCGCAACTGGCCGCGCATCATCCCGTTCTTCGACTATCCATCCGAGATACCCCGCATCATCTACACCACCAATGCTATCGAGTCGGTGAACATGTCACTGCGCAAGATTACCAAGAACCGGGGGTCATTCCCCAGCGATGAGGCGTTGCTAAAACTGTTCTACCTGGCGCTGATGAACATCAGCCAGAAGTGGACGATGCCACTGCAAAACTGGAAAGGCGCATTGAACCGGTTTACCATCATGTTCGAGGAGCGGATGCCTATCCGTTAACCCAAACCCCGTTTACACAAAATTCGGGACACCCTCTAATGGTGGGCAACAAGAAACGTTGCCCACCATTAAGTGCTATATCGTAATTTTCACTACTCCGCCCACTTCCCATAACCCCTGAACTGTCCGAACACTTCGGCCATTTCCTCCGGACTCAATAGCGCCGGCTCACCAACCTGCAACGCACGCAAATATTGCTCACACAACGCCTCGACTTCCACCGCCACATCGAAAGCCTGTTTCAAATCCTCGCCCAGGGCGATCATGCCGTGGTTGGCGAGCAGGCAGGCGCGGTGGCCTTCCAATGCTTTCAACGCAGCTTCTGACAGCGCTGGCGTGCCGAACAGGGCATAGGGCGCGCAGCGGATGGTGTTGCCGCCGGTGACGGCGATCATGTAATGAAAGGGCGGCACTTCCTTGCGCAGGCAAGCGAGCGTGGTGGCGAACATGGAATGGGTGTGGATGACAGCATTGATCTCAGGCCGTTGCTTGAGGATGTTGAGGTGGAAATGCCATTCACTGGAGGGTTTGCGGGCACCTTGCGATTCGCCCTCCCACTCGCCTTCCATGTTCATGAACACCATGTCGCTCGCCAGCATGTCTTCCACATCCATACCGGATGGCGTGATCAATAGACCGCCCTCCACCCGCAGGCTGGCATTGCCCGAGGTGCCGCGGTTGAGGCCGCATTGCAATAGCCGCTGCATGGTAGATAGTAGCTGTTCGCGTTCTGCTTTCATGGCTTTCGGATTCATGCCTTCCGGTTTCATGGGTTCGCCTCCTTGATCATGCGCTGCAATTCGCCCGGCGGGCAGATGCCGCGCTCGGTGATGATGCCGGTCACCAGCCGCGCCGGTGTGACATCGAAAGCCGGGTTGGCGGCAGCGCTACCGGCCGGGATCACCCGCACGGTTTGCACACTGCCATCGGCTGCCATGCCGGTCATATAAGCCACCTCCCCTGCATCGCGTTCCTCAATCGGGATCTCGCGCAGGCCGTCCGTCATACTCCAGTCTATGGTGGGCGTAGGCACGGCGGCATAGAACGGCACGCGGTTGTCGAAGGCAGCCAGCGCTTTCAGATAAGTGCCGATCTTGTTGCAGACATCGCCGCTGGCGGTCACGCGGTCTGCACCGACGATAACGCAATCGACCCGGCCATGCTGCATCAGGTGGCCACCTGCATTGTCGCTGATGACGGTATGCGGCACACCGTGCTGCTGCAGCTCCCAAGCCGTGAGGCTGGCGCCCTGATTGCGCGGGCGGGTCTCATCGACCCAGACATGCACGGCCAGACCGGCATCATGCGCGGCATAGATCGGTGATAGCGCTGTACCCCAATCCACGGTCGCCAGCCAGCCGGCGTTGCAATGGGTGAGGATGTTGAGCGGACGTTGCAGTTCTTTTGCCAACGTCCGCAGCATGGTGAGCCCATGCTGGCCGATGGCCTGATTGATGGCAACATCCTCGTCACAGATGACAGCGGCCTCGTGCCAGGCAGCGGCACCGCGCTCCCTCTCAGGCAATGCCAGCAGCACCAGCAGCATGCGCTCCACCGCCCACGCCAGATTGACGGCGGTCGGCCGGCTTGCCAGCAGGTCGTGTGCGGCCTGCTTGATGGCGGTTTCGCTGTCGTCAGCATTCACGCCCAGCGCCATGCCGTAGGCGGCAGCGGCGCCGATCAAGGGAGCGCCGCGTACCTGCATGGTCTTGATGGCGTTGACCATGCTCGCTACGCTATCCACGCGCTGTGTGACGAAACGGTGCGGCAATTGGGTCTGGTCGATAATGGCGACCATTTGGCTGCCGATCGGCAGGCTACGCTCCGGCCAGATGGTCCGATAATGCTGTCCACCGACTTTCATACACGTTCACCTTTGTGGTTTTGGCCAGCATCAAAGCCAAACATCAGCGTTGCAGGAGTGACCCCATAAGCCTCGTGGGAATCCACAAAAACTGTGGATAACTTTGTGGATTGATGTTGCGTCAAAATGTAAGCTGCCATTCCATAACGATTTTTTGTTTTCGCCTATTTTTTAATCTCGTGTTTTTATATATATAAATCATATACTTATCGTATGTTATTGGATTATTAACATTTTTTAACACGACTTAATGTGACTTGTGAGCTGGTGTGCATAAATGGACCAGTTTCGGTAAAGCCTGCAACACATTACAGCCCGTCATATCAATGATTTGCGCAATTTCGACGCCTCTAAGCTCAGCCAGAACCTGTGCAATCCGCGGCAATTGTTCCGGGCTGTTGCGTCGGCCGTGACCCAGCCATTCCGGTGCCATATCGGGCGCATCGGTCTCGAGCACCAGGGCTTCCAGCGGCAGTTGCGACGCCAGCTGGCGCAGTTTGGTCGCGCGCGGATAAGTCATGGCGCCGCCGAAACCGAGCTTGAAACCAAGCTTGATGAACTCGTGCGCCTGCTGCTCGCTGCCATTGAAGGCGTGCGCGATACCGCCGCACACTTTATATATGCGCAGATACTTGAGGATGACATCGATCGAGCGCCGCACGTGCAGAATCACCGGCAGATCGAAAACCTTGGCCAGTTTCAACTGCTCGATGAAATAGAACTCCTGCAGTGCGCGGTCGTAACCCTCGACGAAAAAATCGAGGCCGATCTCGCCGACAGCAACGACATTCGGGTCAGCTAGCAAGGTTTTCAGTGCGTCGAGATCTTCCGGCGCGGAGCGCTCGACGTACATGGGATGGATGCCGAGCGCGCATGCACACTGCGGGTGCTGTTGCGACAGGCGCAGCACCGGCACAAATGTTTCGCGATGCACCGCCGGCACCACCATCCGGTCGATACCGGCGGCGACAGCCGCGCTGATCACCGCCGCTCGATCGGCATCGAACTCGGCGGCATCCAGATGGCAATGGCTATCGATCAGCATGGCTCAGCGCCTGCGTTTCGCCCGCACGCGGATATCCGCACCCAAGCCATCCATGTCCAGAATCTCCAGCTCGACGCGTTGCGCCATCACGGTCATGGACGGCAGGCCGAACATGCCGCGCGCCGCGCTGCCCATCAGCACCGGCGCGAAATAGAACAGGTATTCATCGATCAGGTCGGCCTGTTGCAGCGCACCGTTCAAGCCCTCGCCTGCTTCCACCAGCACCTCGTTGATCTCCAGCGAGGCGAGGTGCTGCATCAGCTTCTGTAGATCGACCCGACCGGCGCCATCCGGCAGGCAGACCAGCCGGGCACCGGCGGCCTGCAGGGCTTGCGCCTTGGACTCCGCATCGGCTGCGTAAGCCACCAGCGTGTTGCCGCCTTGCAGGATGCCGGCTTCGGGGGACAGATGCAGACCGCTGTCGACCACCACGCGCAAGGGCTGACGACCGCCGGAGATTTGCAGCAGGTCAGGCCGGCGCACATTCATCTGCGGGTTATCGTAGCGTACGGTGCCGATGCCGGTCAGGATGGCGCAGGAACGCGCACGCCAGTGCTGTACATCGGCGCGGGCCTCCTCGCCGGTGATCCACTGGCTCACACCGTTGGCCAGTGCAGTGCGGCCGTCGAGGCTGGCGGCGACTTTGCAGCGGACGAACGGCAGGCCGCGCGTCATGCGCGAGATGAAGCCGGGGTTCAATGCCTGCGCCTCGCGCTCGAACAGCCCGCACTGGACTCCGATGCCGTGCCGGCGCAGGCTCTCCAGCCCGCTGCCGGCGACTTTCAGGTTGGGGTCCTGCATGGCGACGAACACGCGCTTGACGCCGGCCGCGATCAGCGCATCGGCACAGGGCGGCGTACGGCCGTAATGGCTGCAGGGTTCCAGCGTCACATAGACATCGGCATCTCTGGCCTTTTCACCGGCTTCGCGCAGGGCATGCACTTCGGCATGCGGCTCGCCGGTGCGCAGGTGCGCGCCGCGGCCGACGATGACGCCGTCCCTGACGATGACGCAGCCGACGCGCGGGTTGGGCATGCAGGTGTACAGGCCCTGTGCCGCCAGCGCCAGCGCTTCTTCCATGTAGTGATAATCGTGCTCGTTCAGCATTTGCGTGTCTCTATCGCTCTGGCCGCGCAGTCCGGTCGAGCGTTGGTCAGTGTGATTGAACCGCATGGGCCGACATGGCGGCGCGGGCCTGGCATCGACTGCCGGCGCAGTCGCCTAATGCTGGACAATGCGGCTGCGTATCAGTTTGTCGTTGTCGTCAAAATACAACCTGAGGCCGTGTTCGCGCCAGAGACAATAGCCGAGTTCATATTCGATCTGGCCGTGGTCTTCCCAGGTCGGGCGCCCGAGCAGGATGGTGGCGATATTGCGTGGCATGCCGCGCAGCAGGACGCGCTGCTTGAGGTCGAAGGCCATGTCGCCGCGATAACAGGGTTCATCAGCGCTCGGCCGGGCAGTGATCCATTGCACCTGGTCGAAGCGGCTGCCGCCGAAGACGAAATAGTCCTTCATGGCCCACCAACCGAAGAACATGACGGAGATGATGATGACCAGAACGAAGGAGAGCAGACTGAGCAACTTGATCGCTTTCATGTCAGCCCCGCTGCCCCCGTCTCAGTCGGCCTGGGCCTTGTCAGTGCTGCGGCGCTGCGGCGTTTCTGCGTGATTTTCCTGTTCGCGCTTGTCGAGGTCGCGAATCACGTCATGAAAATCGTCAACGTCCTGGAAGCTGCGATAGACCGAGGCGAAACGGATATACGCCACCTTGTCCATCAACCGAAGCTCCTGCATGACGATCTCGCCCAGACTGCGTGCCATGATCTCGCGCTCGCCCTGACCCAGTATCTTCTGCACGATATGCTCTATGGCCCGGTCGACGTATTCGGTCGGCACAGGCCGCTTGTGCAGCGCACGGGTAAAGGACAGACGCAGCTTGTCGCGGCTGAATTCCTCGCGGCTGCCGTTCTGCTTGACCACCTGCGGCAGATGCAGTTCGGCGGTCTCGTAGGTGGTGAAGCGCTTGTCGCAGGCAGCGCAGCGTCTGCGGCGGCGGATGGAGTTGCCCTCTTCGTTGACGCGCGAATCGATGACCTGGGTATCGTCGGCACCGCAAAATGGACATTTCATATCGTATCCTGCTCCCTGCTAGCTTCCAGTTGCGTCAGTAATTCAGCCTTCTGCCGGCGCTTTACCTCCAGCCAGTGACTTCCGTGCAAGGCGCCTTCCAGCGCATAGAGCAGGTTGAGGCCAGGCTTGACGCCGAGCGCCTCGACCAGCCGCCAGGCGCGCACAGCACCCATCGCCTGCAGGTCGGCCAGCGTATGCAGCCCGGCCTGCTGTAGCCAGCCGGCGCTGACCTTGCCCAGATTGGGCAGTTCCGCCAGCGGCGTGTCTGGCGGCGGCAGACCGTGCTCCAGACCGCAGGCGGGGCAGCCCATGACGCTGCCGCCGATTAGTGCCCGTAGACCGGGAAGCGCGCCGTCAGTGCCTGCACCTTGTCGCGGGTGGCGGCAATGACGTCTTCGTTCTCCGGGTTATCCAGAATGTCGGCGATCAGGTTGGCGACCTGCTTCGCTTCCTCTTCCTTGAAGCCGCGCGTAGTGATGGCCGGCGAACCGATGCGGATGCCGGAAGTCACGAACGGGCTTTCCGGATCGTTCGGGATTGCGTTCTTGTTGACGGTGATGTGCGCCTGCCCCAGCAGCGCATCGGCGGCCTTGCCGGTCAAGCCCTTGGGACGCAGGTCGACCAGGAACACGTGCGACTCAGTACGGCCGGAGATGATGCGGAGGCCGCGGGAAGCCAGTGTTTCCGCCATGACCTTGGCGTTCTTCAACACCTGTTCCTGATAGGCCTTGAACTCCGGTTGGAACGCCTCGAGGAAGGCGACCGCCTTGCCGGCGATGACATGCATCAGCGGGCCGCCCTGCAGGCTGGGGAACACGTTGGAGTTCAGCGACTTCTCGTATTCGGCCTTGGCCAGGATGATGCCGCCGCGCGGACCGCGCAGGGTCTTGTGCGTGGTGGAGGTGACGAAGTCGGCATGCGGCACCGGGTTCGGATAGACGCCGGCAGCGATCAAGCCGGAGTAGTGCGCCATGTCGACCATGAAATAGGCGCCGACACGCTTGGCGATCTGCGCCATGCGCTCCCAGTCGAAGCGCAGCGCATAGGCGGAAGCGCCGCCGATCAGCAGCTTGGGCTTGGACTCGATGGCGATACGCTCCATTTCGTCGTAATCGATCTCTTCGTTCTGGTCGAGGCCGTAGGCAACGATGTTGAACAGCTTGCCGGACAGATTGGCCGGCGAACCGTGGGTAAGGTGACCGCCGTGACCGAGGTTCATGCCCATGACGGTGTCGCCCGGTTTCAGGATGGAGAAATACACGGCCTGGTTGGCCTGTGAGCCGGAGTGCGGCTGCACGTTGGCGTATTCGGCGCCGAACAGGCGTTTGACGCGGTCGATGGCGATCTGCTCGATCTGGTCCACATGCTCGCAACCGCCGTAGAAACGCTTGCCCGGATAACCTTCCGCATACTTGTTGGTCAACTGCGAGCCCTGGGCTTCCATCACTGCGGGGCTGGTGTAGTTTTCCGAAGCGATCAGCTCGATATGGTCATCCTGACGATGACGCTCGTTTTCGACGTGTTGCCACAATTCGGGATCGACAACGCTCAGGGTTTTGGCTTTGCTAAACATCGGTAATTATCCAGAGGCTTGAAAAAATACGCTGATTTTAACATGTTAGGAACACTCTGATTAACTGGAAAATGTCACGGCGGCGGCGGCATGAAATATCCGACAACCGCTTGCCGGACACCATAATGGTGGTTGCCTACAACCACCTGGTTGTAGGCAACCATGCAAAGTGCAACCAACCCATCACAACACCATGATCTCACAGGATAAATGCATCTGGCACAGAGATTGCATTATTTGATGCAGTAGTGCTGATCTCCCATCACTCTCCTCCGACACCCTGCCAGAGATTTGCAAGGATCTTTGACAGGGCATTTTTTTGCCCGCTCTGCCAGCTGACAGCCACGCTATAATCGATCCATTCCATTTATGTGATCGATCTCGACATGTCCAAGCTCTTCAGCCCGTTCAAAATACGCGAAACTACGTTCAAGAACCGCATCTTCGTCTCACCCATGTGCCAGTATTCGGCCACCGACGGCATGCCGAACGACTGGCATCTCGTCAATTACGGCAGCCGCGCGGTCGGCGGCGCCTCGCTGGTCATCGTCGAGGCCACCGGCGTCTGCCCGGAAGGCCGCATCACGCCTTTCTGCCTCGGCCTGTGGTCGGACGAACAGCGTGATGCGCTGAAACCCATCGTCGACTTCATCAAGCGACAAGGCTCTATCGCCGGCATCCAGATCGCCCACGCCGGCCGCAAGGCTTCCTGCGATACCCCGTGGAATGGCAGCCACTACCTGACGCCCGCCCAGGGCGGCTGGCAGACAGTGGCACCTTCCGCCATCGCCGTCACGCCGCAGCATACGGTGCCGCACGCGCTGACGCTGGCCGAGATCGACGTCATTTTCGAGCAGTTCATGGCCGCTACCCGCCGCGCGCTGGAAGCCGGCTTCGAGGTGCTGGAACTGCACTGCGCCCACGGTTATCTATTGAATTCTTTCCTGTCGCCGCTATCCAACCAGCGTGACGACGAATACGGCGGCAGTCTGGAAAACCGTTGCCGCCTGGCCTTGCGCCTTGCCCGCGCCATGCGCGAACTCTGGCCGCAGGACAAACCCATGTTCGTGCGCATCTCCGCCACCGACTGGGTGGAAGGCGGCTGGGACCTGGCACAATCGGTGCAGCTGGCGAAATGGACGAAGGAGATCGGTGTCGATTTGATCGACTGTTCCAGCGGCGGCCTGATCCTGGATGCGAAGATTCCGGTCGGCCCCGGCTACCAGACACCGTTCGCTACCGCTATCCGCACGGAGGCAGGCATCGCCACCGGCGCGGTCGGCATGATCACATCGCCGAGCCAGGCCGAGCATATCCTCGCCACCGGACAGGCCGACGCCGTGCTGCTGGCACGCGAGCTGTTGCGCGACCCTTACTGGCCGCTACGCGCCGCCCGCGAATTGCGCGCCGATGTGGAATGGCCGCTGCAATATGTGAGAGCCAAGCTTTAAGTTTCCAACTGGATATAAGGACGCAAGATGAAATGGACTGACAGCCAGCGCATCGCAGAAGCGCTGTACGACAAATTCCCGGAGATCGACCCGAAGACCATCCGCTTCACCGACCTGTTCGAATGGGTGCAGCAACTGGACGACTTCGACGACGACCCGCAGAAGTGCGGCGAGAAGATCCTGGAAGCGATCCAGCTGGCCTGGATGGATGAGGCCGAGTAAGCGGTATTCGGCGCAGCCTCATACGTGAGCAGCGAATACCGCTCGCCCTGGTGGCTGCCAGGCCGGCACGCACAGACAATTTACCCCGCCAGCGGCATGCCCCTGCCCGCCGTCGCCTACCGGCGCGAAGTCTGGCAGACGCCGGACGACGACTTTATCGAACTCGACTGGCTGCAGCAGGACCCCCCGGCAGGCGGCGAACAGCCGCTGCTGGTTCTGTTGCACGGGCTGGAAGGCAGTTCGCAATCGCACTACGCCAAGCGCATCATGCACGCCGCCGGCAACGCCGGCTGGCGCGGCGTGGTGGTTCACTTCCGCGGCTGCGGCGGCAAGCCAAACCTGCAGCCGCGCAGCTATCATTGCGGCGATTCGGCAGAGGTCGACTGGATACTACGGCGCATGCGCCGGCAGACGTCTGGCTCGATTCACGTTGTCGGCGTCTCGCTCGGCGGCAACGTGCTGCTGAAATGGCTGGGCGAGCAACAGACAGAGGCCGTCCCCATCGTCAACAAGGCTGCAGCTGTTTCCACTTCGCTCGACTTGCCGACGACCGGCCGCGTGCTGGCGCAGGGGTTCAACCGCCTCTACAGCCGGATATTCCTGAACACGCTGAAACCCAAGGCGCTGGCCATGATCCGGCAGCACCATCTGGATCTCGATTATGAACGCATCCGCGCGACGGACAATCTGTGGGACTACGACAACCTGTTCACGGCACCCCTGCACGGTTTCGCCGGTGCGGACGACTACTGGCAGCGTTCCAACTGCCGCCCCTATCTGCGCGACATCCGGTTGCCGGCCCTGCTGATCAACGCACGCAACGACCCGTTCCTGCCGGAACAGTTTCTGCCGGCGCCGCACGAGGTTTCCGGCGAGGTCCGTCTTGATTTTCCGCCACATGGCGGTCATGTCGGTTTTGCCGACAGCGGTTCACAGGATTGGCTGGCTGGGCGATTATTACGTTTTTTCTCAACTGAAAACTAGATAGCAAGGGCGTTCTTCATGCAAATCCCGCAGGAAATATTCAAGGCCTATGACATTCGTGGCATCGTCGGCAAGACCCTGACTCCCGAGATCGTCGAAGCCATCGGCCATGCGCTGGGCTCGGAAGCGACAGCGCGCGGACAGTCGAAAATCTGCATCGGCTACGATGGTCGCCTGTCCGGCCCGGAACTCGCCGCCGCCCTGTCGCGCGGCATCCGCAAAGCCGGCATCGACGTCATCGACCTCGGCATGGTGGCGACCCCCATGGTCTATTTCGCCGCCTACCATCTGGGCACCCAATGCGGCGTCATGGTCACCGGCAGCCATAATCCGCCCGATTACAACGGCCTGAAAATGGTGCTGGCCGGTGAGACGCTGTCAGGCGAGGCGATCCGCGCTCTGCGTCAGCGCATACTCGACGGCGAACTCAGCCACGGTGAAGGCAGCGAAAGCCGCTTCGACATCGCGGCCGACTATATCGCCCGCATCAAGGCCGACGTACGGCTGCAGCGGCCGATGAATATCGCCGTCGATTGCGGCAATGGCGTCGCCGGGGCCTATGCGAAAAAACTCTACGAAGCCATCGGCTGCGAAGTCGAGGAACTGTTCTGCGAAGTCGACGGCCGTTTCCCCAACCACCATCCGGACCCTTCGGTACCGGACAACCTCACCGACCTGATCGCGGCGCTGAGGGACGGCGATGCCGAACTCGGACTGGCCTTCGACGGCGATGGCGACCGGCTCGGCGTCGTCACCAAGGACGGCAACATCATCTATCCGGACCGCCAGTTGCTGCTGTTCGCCGCCGATGTGCTCCAAACCAATGCCGGCAGCAGCATCATCTACGACGTCAAATCCACCCGCCATCTGGCGCCGTGGATCCAGGCGCGCGGCGGCAATCCGGTGATCTGGAAAACCGGCCATTCGCTGGTCAAGGCCAAGATCAGGGAAACCGGCGCCGCCCTGGCCGGCGAGATGAGCGGCCACGTCTTCTTCAACGACAGCCGCGACGGCGAAAAACGCTGGTACGGCTTCGACGACGGCCTCTATGCCGGCGCCCGCCTGCTGGAGATCCTGAGCCGCAGCCAAGACCCGTCCGCCGTGCTGAACGCGCTGCCGGACAGCGTCAGCACGCCGGAGCAGCATATCCACATGAAGGAAGGCGAACCGCACCGGCTGATCGCCGCGCTGCAGCAATCGGCGACTTTCGATGGCGCAAAGGAGGTCATTACCATCGACGGCTTGCGCGTCGAGTATGCCGACGGCTTCGGCCTCATGCGGCCGTCTAACACGACGCCGGTAATCGTGCTGCGCTTCGAGGCGAACAACGAGGCGGCGCTGAGACGCATCCAGGCGCAGTTCCGTGCCATCATCCTGGCGGCGGCACCCGATGCCGTACTGCCGTTCTAAACATGGACATCGACGCACCATGAGCAGCGGCAGAATCACCTTGGTCATGGTCTGGATCGCTCTCGCGGCGGCACTGTTCTACCTGGCCGACCGCGCCCTCAACCCGAACAAGCTGCATCTGCTGGGCGAGGACCGCAGCGTGGTGCTGCAACGCGGGCTGGACGGCCACTACCGGGCCGAGGCGCTGATCAACGGCACCAAGGTCGACGTCATGGTGGACACCGGCGCTACCGGCGTCGCCATCTCGCAGCAGGTGGCCGACCGCCTCGGCCTGCAGAGCCGCACTGCCGTCAGGACAAGGACCGCCAACGGCGATGCCGTCGGCTACATGACACGGCTGGATTCGGTGCGCATCGGTGGCGTCGAAGCGCGGGATGTTTCTGCCATGATCGCGCCGGGACTCGGCGGCGATGTACTGCTCGGCATGTCCTTTCTAGGCCGCATGGATGTGCGGCTGTATCAGGGCACAATGACCATCAGGCAAATCGAACCCTGAAGGGAATCCCGAAAAAACCTGCTACACGCCTCGATTCCTGCGTTACGCGGTACTCGCCCCCTCGCCTATCTACATGATACACGCCTCGATTCCTGCGTTACGCGGTACTCGCCCCCTCGCCTATCTACATGATATGTCTCGGGTTCTCCGTTCCGTGCGCCTTATAGCGTCAAGGTCGCGACGCAGGAGCGGGCACTTGACGGACATGACCCTTGCGGTTGTGACGTCAAGGTCGCGACGCAGGAGCGGGCACTTGACGGGCATGACCCTTGCGGTTGCACTCATAGTCGCTCGCTACGGTTTTACGGGGTTCCCTAAAATCACAAAAAAACGGCCAGCATGGCTGGCCGTATCACTTGCTACACAACGAGCTATCAGGTTATCACAGTCGGCTGATCCCGGCCGGTTCTTTCCTTCAATTCGGATAGTTGCAGGGCGATGCGGATCATCTCCGCCAGCGCGACCTGCGCATCGAGGTCATGCTTGGCGATGTCCGGTTCGAATGCCTCCAGATAGATACGCAGCGTCGCGCCCTCGGTGCCGGTGCCGGAAAGACGGAAGACGATGCGCGAACCGTCCGCGAACAGGATGCGGATACCCTGCGCGGTGCTGACGCTACCGTCAATGGGATCGGTATAGCTGAAATCATCGCAACTCTTGACCTTGTAGGGACCAAACGCGCTACCCGGCAGACTGGCAAAGCTCTCACGCAGGTGCTGCATGATGCCGTTCGCCGCTTCGGTCGGCAGACCTTCGTAATCGTGACGCGAATAGACGTTGCGGCCAAAACGCGCCCAGTGCCGCTTGAGCAGCGTCTCCACCGACTGGCGCTTGATCGCCAGGATATTGAGCCAGAACAGCACCGCCCACAGGCCGTCCTTTTCGCGCACATGGTCGGAACCGGTGCCGAAACTCTCCTCGCCGCATAAAGTGACCTTGCCGGCATCCATCAGGTTACCGAAGAATTTCCAGCCGGTCGGCGTTTCAAAACAGGGGATGCCGAGTTCCTCGGCCACGCGGTCGGCCGCGGCGCTGGTCGGCATCGAGCGCGCGATGCCGGCCAGACCCTTGGCGTAACCCGGCACCAGGCTGGCGTTGGCCGCCAGCACGGCCAGACTGTCGGAAGGCGTCACGAAGAAGTGGTCGCCCAGGATCATGTTGCGGTCGCCGTCGCCGTCGGAAGCGGCGCCGAAATCCGGCGCATCGTCGCCGTAGAGGATATCCACCAATTCGTGCGCATAGGTCAGGTTGGGGTCAGGATGGCCTTGGCCGAAATCCTCCAGCGGCACGGCATTCATCAGACTATCCTCCGGCGCGTTCAGGCGGTTGACCAGAATCTCCCGTGCGTAGGGTCCGGTCACCGCATGCATGGCATCGAACTTCATGCGGAAGCCGCTGTTGAGCAAAAGACGGATGGCCGGAAAATCGAAGATCGAGGCCATCAGTTCGGCGTAATCGGCGACGCTGTCGATAACCTCGACCTGCATGCCGCCAAGCTCGAAGCTGCCGAGCATATCGAGTGGCAGGTTCGGCGCATCCTTGATCTTGTAAGTGTTGATTCGCTTGCTGTTGGCGAAGATGGCATCGGTGATCTTCTCCGGCGCCGGTCCGCCGTTGCCGGTGTTGTACTTGATGCCGAAATCGCCGTCCGGCCCGCCCGGATTGTGGCTGGCCGACAGGATGATGCCGCCGAAGGTCTGGTATTTGCGGATGACACAGGAGGCGGCCGGCGTCGACAGGATACCGCCCTGCCCCACCAGCACGCGGCCGAAACCGTTGGCCGCCGCCATCTTCAGAATGATCTGGATCGCCTGCCGGTTGTAATAGCGGCCATCGCCGCCCAACACCAGCGTGGCGCCCGCCGGCGCGTCTATCGTATCGAAAATGCTCTGGACGAAATTCTCCAGATAATGCGGCTGCTGAAAAACACTGACCCGCTTGCGCAAGCCTGAGGTACCGGGTTTCTGATCATCGAAGGGCCGGGTGGAAATGGTATGGGTTGTCATTCTGTTAACTTTCAGACTTATCTTTTGAACTGACTTTCAAACTGAAAAATTGCTCGCTTCCGGGTTGACACTCGCCGGCTTTGGCCTGATAATCACGCTCCTCGTTTGGGGCATTAGCTCAGTTGGTAGAGCAGCGGACTCTTAATCCGTTTGTCGTAGGTTCGACCCCTACATGCCCCACCAGAATATTCAACGGCTTAGGATTCTTTCCTAGGCCGTTTTTGTTTTTGGTGTAAAGAAAACTCGTTACATTGCTTGCTCACCCCGCCAGACATCAGGTCCTTCAAGGCTCCAGCATTTAAGGTATTTTTCTTTCAGGTCACCTGAACCTCACCTCGATATTATGCCAATTGCATCAGCCCGGCAATTTCGGCAACGATTGAAGTCCGCCGGCGATGGTGCAATGATTCGGCTTTGAACATCACGCGCCACCGGAAAACCGGCGGCCTTATTTGGAACAGCCATGTCCAGACCGATCCTTGCCGTTTTGTTGCTCAGCCTGGCTACCGCCCACAACGGCGCATTCGCCGCTGAGAATGAACCTTCCATGCTGCACACCATGTTGCCCGGCCACTACGCCATCGTCGGCCAGATGCCGGACGGCGGCGCGACATACGCCGGTAGCGCGCAGATCAGGCTGAACGAAGGCGTGCTGGAAATCACCCGCACCGTCGGCACGCAAACGGTCAGCGCCAGCGGCACGGTGGAGCAGGCACAGATCGGCGAGGCGGAAGTGGTACGCCTGCGCTGGCCCGGTCACAGTGCGACCTGTTTGCACCGGCCCGACCTCGACAATTACAGCCGACTGAGCTGCTACTGGACGCCGGATGGAGAGTCGCCGCAAAAACCCGGACTGGAAGCCTATTTCCCGACTGCAAACTGGCCTCAGCCTTCTGGAACGGAGCACGCATCGGCTGACACAAGCCGCGATATCATGCCCGGACTGCAACTGACGGATGACACAGGCTGTTATGTCAGCGATGGCGATTCCGTCACGCCGACCATCGTGCTGATGACCGGCGCCTACAACCGGCCTGCGCTCGATAATGGCCAGGTGCTCGGCATCATCAACACCGCCATCGCCGCCGGTTGCCGCATCGACGAGACAGACGAGATGGGCATGTCGCCGCTCAACGCCGCCATTCTCTACAACGAGCCGGAACTGGTCACCTTGTTCCTGCAGAACGGCGCCGACCCCTACCTGAAGATCTCCAGTGCCAAACCTTCGATCGACCAGCTCAATTCCTTCGAATTCCTCGAACTGCTGAGCAAGAGCATGCCGGCCATCGACCGCAAGGCAGCGCGGCGCGAGTTATTGCGTTACAAGGAAGAATAGGCGCTGGGACGCCGGCCATCAGGCCGGGCGGTATTTCTGCTTGCGGTAGAGCCAGGATGCCAGTTGCACGTGAGCCAGCGCACGGCGCGCCAGCTTGTCGCTATGCGGATTGGATTCGGCCGGCCGCACCTGCTTCGCCGCCGCGTCATAGCGCGCCGCCGCCGGCGGCTTGCCCGGGCGCAGTACGACCAGGTCGTTGCCTTCCAGCCAGCCATAGTGTTCCTCGAACTGCATCATGGCGCGGCCCGGCGCTTCGTCGGCTTCGCGACTGAGGTCGCGTCCCGGCATCGGGTGCTTGGCATCGATACCCATCAACGAAAGGGCGGTGACTGGGATGTCGATCTGGCTCGCCACGCTGCGGATGCGCCTCGGCTCGAGATCCGCTCCCAGCATCAGGGCCGGAATGTGGAAGTTGCGCAGCGGCACCAGACTGTCGCCACGCACGCGGATGTCATGGTCGGCGACGACGACGAACAGCGTGTCCTGCCAATAGTCGCTAGCCTGTGCCCGCTCGAAGAAGCGGCCGAGCACATGGTCGGCATACTTGACGGCGTTGCGGTCGGTGCCCTTCTCGCTGTCGTAGAGTTCGATCAGGCCGTCCGGAAACTCGAACGGCGAATGATTGGACGACGTGAAGGCGAGCGTGAAAAAAGGCTGTCCGCTGTCATGCAAGGCCTGCAAGCGCTCGTGCGTCTTGTCGAACAGGTCACCATCGGATACGCCCCAGCTACTGACGAAAGCCGGCGCTTCAAAATCCTTCTGCTCGATGATGGACTGGAAGCCGTTGCCGCGGAAGAAGCCCTGCATGTTGTCGAAATCGGCTTCGCCGCCATAGATGAACTCGGTGTGGTAGCCCTGCGCCGCCAACAGGCTGGCAATGGAAAAGAAGCCGGTCTGCGACAAGGACAGCTTGACCACGCTAGGGGCCGGTGTCGGCGGAAAGCCGGAGATGACCGCCTCGATACCGCGCACCGAGCGCGTGCCGGTGGCGTACATATTCTCGAACCACCAGCCCTGCGTCTTCAGTTTTTCCAGCTCCGGCGTCACCGGGACGCCGCCCAGCGATTCGACGAAGGTCGCGCCCATGCTCTCTTCCAGAATGATGACCAGGTTCAGCGGCTTTTGCCGCGTGCGGCTCGGTATGTGTCGTTGCATGGTCGGGGCTTCGGCCTCGGCATCGCTGTGGCGGCCGTCGCCGTGAGCGGCGTCGTATTCGGCGAACATCTCGGCAGCCGGCAGCTTGCCGTACATGTCGGCGGATTTTTTCTCGTGCTTGAGGTTATAGATAGCATACAGCACCGACCAGGCCGAATTCAGGATCAGGCTATTAACCAGATTGTCGGTAGTCAGCGCGAAGGTGGTCGGGTTGGCCGGCCGGTGACCGAAGCTGGAACGGATGACCAATGCCAGTACCAGCAGGATGGGCAGCCAGGTCAGCAGGGTCAGCACCGGACTCCAGAGCGGCGGTATCTCCAGCCACGGCTCGGTGTATTCGGACAGCAGAACGACAGCCACGGCCAGCAGCAGCAGCACACTGACGACATGCACGCGGAAGCCCTTCCACAACATGGAGCAGACTTCCCTCGGATATTTCAGGTATTCGACGAACAAGCGGTTGGGACGTACATCGTATTCGGCCACGAAGCCCGGCGTGGCAGCCTCCATGAACAACAGGAAAGAGACAGCACCGACCACCCAGAAGGCGGTGAAGCCCTGCCACACATCCCACAGGCCGGGTATGGCGGACAGCGGCGCGAACAGCGCCGGGATGAAACATATCTGCGCGAGTTGGATAGCGTCCACCCGGGCGCCCTGTATCAGGCCTGGCAACCACATGCCGTGCGCGGAGATACGTTGATGCTGCCACAGCATGAGCGCGACTCTGGAGCTGTATAGCACGGCGAAGCCGCCGATCGCCAGCATCACCAGCGGCGCATATGGCCCTAGCCAGGCAAAAGGTTGCCAAGCCTGGGCGAAAGCGATTTCGAGCGGCTGCGGTAGTTCAAACATGGGAGCGGGCTTTCGTGCAACTTGAATGCCGGAAGGCAATTCTTAGATGCTGATAATGACTCTCATTCTAGGGGAAAAGTTTAGCCGGAACCGAGAAATTTTCATTCCTCCCGCGCCAGGATGCACAGTCTCGCATTCAGCACCATATTCTCCAGCACCAGCCGCACCAGAGTCGCCGCCATGATCAGTTCGCGGTCGGCGATAGCCATCCGGTCCCAGCCCTGCACCATCTCGGCCACGTTGAGGCAGGCAAGTTTGCGCAAATCGTCGGCATCGAGCGGCAGACCCGTATAATCGATCGGGTCCTCACTTTCCACTTCTTCCAACAGGGCGTAAAGTTGTTCGGCGTGCATGTGCCCAGTATGACACGCTTTGAAGTCCGCCCATAAGCCCTGATTTCCAGCGTGCACAGCGGGCATACCCAACGTTACAATGCCTCAAAGCCCCGCCGCCAATACGGGGCTGCAACACCCGCATCAAACGCAGCTTCTTTACTTTAATCGAGGAGAACAGCATGTCCAGCCATACCTACAAGATCATAGAACTGGTCGGTACCTCGCCCGTGGGCACCGATGACGCCATCAACAATGCCATTAGCAAGGCAGGCAAGACGCTCAAGCACCTGGACTGGTTCGAGGTGGTGGAAACCCGCGGTCACATCGTCGACAGCAAGGTTGCGCATTATCAGGTCGTGCTCAAGGTCGGCTTCAGAATCGAGGATTGAAATCGCGGCCTCTGCCGCCATATACAGGCTGCCGCAGATGATGTCAGCGGCCGCCATGGAAACAGGTTACCGCGTCCGGAATTCCGGACGGGCCAGCCTGTCTATAGATACAACGCATTCATACTGTTTTTGGTATGATGCGCGCATTTCGGATTTGCCGGTTTCGGCTGTTTTCTAACTTTGGAGAGTTTTGAATGAAACGGATTTTTCTGTTTTTGGTGACCAACATCGCCATCATGCTGGTGCTCGGTATCATCATCTCGGTGTTCGGTCTTGGCAATGTGCTGGACGAACAAGGCATCGGCCTCGATCTGGGCGCCTTGCTGGTATTGTCGGCCGTGATCGGCATGACCGGTTCGTTCATCTCGCTCGCGATGTCGAAGTTCATGGCCAAGCAAAGCACCGGTGCGCAGGTGATCGAGAGCCCGCGCAATGAAGTCGAACAATGGCTGTTCAGCACCGTGCAGAAGCAGGCACAGGCCGCTGGCATCGGCATGCCGGAAGTGGCAATCTATGACTCGCCGGACATGAACGCCTTCGCCACCGGCATGTTCCGCGACAGCGCGCTGGTCGCGGTCAGCACCGGCCTCCTGCGCGGCATGAAGCGCGAGGAAGTGGAAGCGGTGCTGGCGCACGAAGTGAGCCACGTCGCCAACGGCGACATGGTGACGCTGGCGCTGATCCAGGGTGTGGTGAACACCTTCGTCTTCTTCCTCTCCCGCGTCATCGGTCATATCGTCGACCGCGTCGTGTTCAAGACCGAACGCGGCCACGGGCCGGCCTACTGGGTCACGGCCATCATCGCCCAGGTGGTACTCGGCATCCTCGCCAGCGCCATCGTCATGTGGTTCAGCCGTCAGCGCGAATATCGCGCCGATGCCGGCGGCGCCGCACTGGCAGGCAAGGCCAGCATGATCGCCGCGCTGGAGCGCCTGCAGAAATCGGTCGACCAGCCGCATCTGCCGGAACAGCTGGAAGCCTTCGGTATCTCCGGTGGCATGGGCAGCGGCATCAAGCGCCTGTTCATGAGCCACCCGCCTCTGAGTGAGCGTATCGAGGTCCTGAAAAGCCTGTAAGCTGTTCCAGCACTAAATAAAAAAGCACACCCGCGGGTGTGCTTTTTTTCGAGCCGCCGGATCAAACCGGCAGCCAACGCTTGATTCTATGGTCCTCAGGGCCGGCACTTGTAGATATCGAAAGTGCGCTCACCGAATCTGGCCGATTCCTTTCGCACCAACGTGTCGCCACCCTCGTCCACGGCGCTGTTGCGGGCCAGCTGCAGCAGATTGGCCTCCACCGCCTCGACGCTGCGGGTGACGAAGCCGACCTTGGTCAGTACGCTGACCGTGACCTTGCCGCGCGACTCACAGCTAGCGACCTGATGGGCATCAGCCAACGATACACGGTCCGAGCCGGGACGCACGTCGACCATCTTGCTGGCGCAGGCGCCCAAGGCAAACGGGGCAGCGGCCAGTACGCAGACAAGGGCTGCTCTGGAAAAATCTGGATTGAATTGCATGCTTGACCTCACTGGTTTCGGTTGATGTTGGGCGCGTCCGCGCAGACGTCGCCACAAACTGCAGATTTCAACATGACGTTTGATTTGGAACAATATCCAATCAGCACGTCTAAAGCTAGAATGAATCCGCCGCTAGCATGAACCCCTCAGCCACAGGAGAAACAAGATGCCCTTAAGTCACGCTGTCGTATGGATCGATCATCAGGAAGCGCATGTCATTCAGTTCAATGCCGACACCCATCAAAACTCGACCATCACGACCCGCTCCAAGCATGGTCACGTGCACCAGAAGGCGGGCGTGGTCGGCAGCGGCCATGCGGCCGCCGACCAGAATTACCTGCACGAGGTCGCGACTGCCGTTTCCGGCTGCAACGAACTGCTGATCGTCGGCCCCGGCTCCGCCAAGCTGGAACTGATCAAGCATATGCACCGTCACGATGCCCCCATCGCTGACAAGGTCGTCGGTGTCGAAACCGTCGATCACCCTTCCGATGGACAATTGCTGGCCTATGCCAAGAAATACTTCCTCCGCGCCGATAACATGCGGCCGCAATGACCGATGAGACGGGTTCCCGTAGCCGAAATACCGGGAATCCACCACATTTCAATCGCTTGGCGATGGCGGAAACAGCGGTCACCTATCAGCTGACCATCCGGCTGACGGAGGATATCCGCATCGCCATCGGCGCACTCGGCACGCACCGGCTGCCGGCCGGCGACTATGTCTACACCGGCAGCGCCCGCCGCAACCTGGAAGCACGCATTGCGCGCCATTGCCGCAGGAACAAGAAGCTACACTGGCATATCGATTACCTGCTGGCCGCAGCGGAGGCCCGCATCGTCGATATCCGGCGCCTCGTGCAAGCGGAATGCGCCGTCAACCATAATCAGGCCGGCCGCATTCTGGTCCCGGGGCTAGGCGCTTCGGATTGTCGTGCCGGTTGCGGCAGCCACCTGAAATATCTGGGCAAGATGACAGACCATGACTGAACAAACCGACACCCCGCAAATCCGATGGCCAGCTGTCCTCAAACTGCACGGCGCGGACGAACTGACCTACCTGCAGGATACTGAAAGCTGGCGGCGCGACCCTCACCTGCAGGCCACGCAACTGACAGCCGAAGATTGTCTGATCGACAGCACCGGCCGAGGCTTTCGGATCGGAACAACCGGAGCATTCATCGCCAGCGGCCGGCAGTTCGGGCTGGCCGAGGTGCTGCAACTGGTGCGCCGGCATGCCGCGCAGGACGGCGCCTGTTGCGTCGCCAAGCTCGATGCGCCTTCCATTCCCGAAGCCATCGCCATGGTGCAGGACTGAGCTGCCGACATGACAAATCCGCAGCAGGCCAACCCGCTGATCGCCGCCCTGCTGCGCCCGGAGGCCTACCCGCATGCCACGGCCGCGGTCGAACTGATCGAAACCCACATCTCCTGGGTACTGCTGACCGGCGACTACGTCTACAAGATCAAGAAACCGGTCAATTTCGGCTTCCTCGATTTCTCCACGCTGGAAAAGCGCCGCTTCTATTGCGAGGAGGAATTGCGCCTCAACCAGCGCTTCAGCCGCGAGATCTACCTGGAGGTGGTGCCGGTGACTGGCAATCCGTCCATGCCGCAGATGGACGGGGAAGGCCCGGCGATCGAATACGCGGTCAAGATGCGCCAGTTCGCGGCCGGCAGCCTGCTCTCAGAGCGCGCGGAACGCGGGCAACTCGACCGTGACGATATCGACGGCATCGCTACCGCCCTCGGTGCCTTTCACCGAACCGCGCTGATCGCCGACGCCGACTCCGATTTCGGCGCCCCGCAAACCATCCGCCACTGGTGCGAGGAGAACTTCGACCATATCGCCCCGCTGATGCGGGACACAAGCAGCGAAATGCCGCCGGTGGAGCGCCTGCAAGCCTGGGTCAGGGAAGAATGGCAGCGGAAATCCGGCATCATGGAACAGCGCAGGCAGCAGGACTTGGTGCGCGAATGTCACGGCGACCTACACCTTGGCAACATCGCGCGCATCGACGGCAGGATCACGCCGTTCGACTGCATCGAATTCAATCCCATGCTGCGTTGGATCGATGTCATCAGCGAGATCGCCTTCGTGCTGATGGACCTCGATTATCGGGGCTTCGACTCATTCAGCTGGCGCCTGCTCAATGCCTATCTGCAGCAAACCGGCGACTATGCCGGACTGCAGGTGCTCCGTTATTACCTGGCCTATCGCGCCCTGGTGCGGGCCAAGGTCGCGTTGCTGAGCGAGCAGCAACTGACAGATGACGGCGCACGCCGGCATAAACACGAGGAATTTGCCCGACATATCGCACTCGCCCTGCGCTATACCGAAGCCGGCCGGCCACTGCTGTTGCTGACGCACGGTTTTTCCGGCTCCGGCAAATCGTTCCACGCCGCCCGACTGGCCGAAGAAACCGGTGCCATCCACCTGCGCTCCGACATCGAGCGCAAGCGCCTGTTCGGTTTCGCCGCGCTGGACAACACCGGTTCAGCAGCACAAGACGGCATCTACACGGCCGCAGCCGGCGTCTGGACCTATCAGCATCTGGCGGACATGGCAGCCATCGCGCTGCAGGCCGGCTTTCATGTCATCGTCGATGCGACTTTCCTGCAGCGAAAACAACGCGAACTGTTCTACAACATGGCACAACACCTCGCCGTACCGTTGCGCGTTGTGGATTTCACCGCGGATGTCGCCACCCTGCAGCTCCGCATAGCGCAACGCCGGCAACTGCAGAATGACGCCTCCGAGGCGACCGTCGAAATACTGGAGCGGCAACTGGCAACAGCGGAAGCTTTTGATAGCCGTGAGGGCGAATACATCATCGCGGTCGATACCGAACAACCGCGGGCGCACACCCAGTTACTGGAACAAATAGACGCGCTGCTGCAAACTGGAGGCTGACACTGCCGGCATTTGCCGCAAACTTGTCGGCGTCTGGGTTGTCCTTAATAGACAAGCCGGCACAGCAAGATGTCCTTCACCTCCATGCAAATAAAACTAACGATGCAAAAACAATCACTTATAAAAGAGCACCTGCTCCACTGGCTGGAATCCATCGGCCTGCAGCTGACACCGATGCTGACCACCGGCATCATCCTGCTGGTCATACTGCTGACCGCGCTGGTCGTCCACGTCATTCTGCATCTGGGCGTGTTGCGAACGCTCAAACGTCTCGCGCAGCATTCGCAACTACGATGGCAGGACGCCCTGTTCAGAACCGGTCTGTTCAAGCGCACGGCACTGACGCTGCAAGGCGTGATCCTCTACACCCAAGCGAGAATCTGGCTGGATTCCGACTCCGCCACCTTGCCCATCATCGAGACCGTCACCGAGTTGTGGATACTGCTGTTCGCATTGCTGACGCTGTTCTCGCTGCTCGACACCCTGCACGAATTCTCCCGTTTCAGCGAGAGAATCAAAACCCTGCCGCTGCGTGGCATCTTCCAGGGCATCAAGCTGGTCGCTTCCGTCATCGCCCTGATACTGGCCATCGCCCTGCTGATCGATAAATCCCCACTGCTGCTGTTCAGCGGTCTGGGCGCCATGACCGCCGTACTGCTGCTGGTGTTCAAGGACCCCATCCTCGGCTTCGTCGCCGGCATCCAGCTTTCCGCCAACAACATGCTGGCGGTGGACGACTGGCTGGAGATGCCGAAATACGGCGCCGATGGCGACGTCATCGACATCAGCCTGACCACGGTCAAGGTGCGCAACTGGGACAAGACCATCACCACCATCCCGACCTATGCGCTGATCTCCGATTCCTTCAAGAACTGGCGCGGCATGCAGGAAACGGGGGGCCGTCGCATCAAACGCTCGGTGTTCATCGATGCCACCAGCGTACGCTTTCTGAGCGAGGAGGACATCAGCCGCCTGCGCAAGCTGCAACTGCTGAGTGCTCATATCGAAACCAAACTGAAGGAAATTGCCGAGGACAACCGGGCCAATAACGTCGATCCATCCTCGCCCGCCAACGGCCGCCGGCTGACCAATCTCGGCGTATTCCGCGCCTATCTGACCGCCTATCTGAAGGCCAACAAGAAGATACACAAGGAACTGACGCAGATGGTGCGCCAGCTCGACCCGGGTGCCAACGGCATCCCGCTCGAAGTCTACGCTTTCACCAACGACACCAACTGGGTTGCGTACGAAGGCATCCAGGCAGACATCTTCGATCACATCTTCGCGGTGCTGCCGGAATTCGACCTGCGCGTCTATCAGAACCCGACCGGTCATGACATGCGCCAGATGACAGCGGGACCAGGAATTGCGTCGAACAGTCCGCGCGCATGAGCAACGAACTGGAACAAGGATTGATATGCATGGCGGGGCAAACCCGGCCGGCATGATTCAGAGGGTGCAGGATTTGGCCGGTGCGTCTAGAACAGCCACCAGCCGAACCAGACCATCAACACCTGCAGCAACAACGCCGGAATGAAGCGACGGGCGAAAGCAGCGCCGCCGCTGACCATCGCCATGATGACCTTGGAAAAGGCATTGACGCTGAAAGCAACCAGTATCGGGATTACGGCGGCTTCGGGACTCAACTTGCCGGTGGAGACCAGAGAAGCGACCGAGATCGAAGGCGCATGGGCGTCCGCCAAGCCGGCCAGGCCGGACAAAATGACCAGGCCGGCCTGCCCCAGCCAGTCCTGCAACATGGCGGAAACGACCAGCACGAGACCGATGGCCAACGCCAGCAACAACGCGGTTTTCACGCTGACCAACTGACCGAACTGCTTGAGCTCCTCGGTCCGGTGATGCAGGACATTCAACGTGAGCAACAGGCCGTAGATGGCTACAGAAAGCCCGCCCAGCACCAACGGTGCTGCCAGCATGACCAGCGTCGGCGGACTGATCGCCAGAATCAGCAGCGTCAGCTGCAAGATGGTCGCCAGGTTCGAGAAGATAGCGCCGGACAGGGCGGCGTCGCGCAAGGCCGGATTCTCCCGCGCACGCTCACCCATGGCGCCGATGGTGGCGACGCTGGAGACGAACCCGGAGACCAGACCGGTCAGCGGCAGGCCCAACCGCCCGCCGAGCAGGCGCAGTGCGATATGGCCGAAAGCGCTGATGAGCATGACAAGAATGACGATGAGCCACAGGTTGCGCGGATTGATCGCGTCATAGGGTCCGATGAACGCATTGGGCACCAGCGGCAAAACAATGAGCGTCGCTGCCGCCAGAATCAGGAAATCGTTCAGCTCGTTGCGGGTGACCGCGACCTTGACGAAACCGTGCAAGGGTTCCTTGGCCGCCAGCAGTATGGCGACGCCGACCGCCAGACCGGCGGCGATGACCGGCTGGCTCATCGCCATGCCACCGAGCACCACCGTCAATAGCAGGCTGATCTCCGTCGTCATGCCCGGGTCCTCGTTCTTCCGGGTGAAATAGGCAGTGACCGAGAACAGCGCAACACAGGCCAGCGCCACTGCCAGCAGCCAGAAATCGAAGGTGACACTGGCAGCGCCGAGCAATGCGGCGATGGTAAAGGTCCGCACGCCGGCGATCGCCGTGCCGTTCTCCTCGGGCGGCTGATTGTGCTCGCGTTCGGCGCCGATCAGGAGGCCGATACCCAGCGCCACCATGAAATTGAGCAGCAATCCGCTGTCGATATCCATCATGCCTCAGCTTTTGATTGAGCAGCCAATGGAAAACGCTGCCGTTCAGGCCGGCGGGTAGCCGGCATTGCGCATGGCGTCGGCCAGTGCCTGCCGGTCCAGCCTGCTGTCGATCTGCACGGTTCTGGTGGCCAGATCGAACTTCAGCGTCGCCGCCTCATCCACTTGCTTGACCGCTTTGCTGATAGTATCTGCACATCCGCCGCAACTCATTCTGGGGATTTGGAAATCATGCATGTTCTACTCCTGTTGGCGAAGCTCAAGTTGGCGAAACACTGTGACATTGGATTGCCATGCTGTTTCAGATGAAATAATAGTCGCTTCAGCGCTTTTTGAAGCAAAAAGATACCTGCCATGCAAAATAAAACCCCACCCCATCCGGTTTCACTCGACCTGTCGATCAGCGGCATGAGTTGCGCCTCTTGCGTCGCCCAGGTGGAAAAGGCCCTGAACAAGCTGCCGGAAGTGGCTTCGGTCAGCGTCAATCTGGCAACCGAACGCGCCCATGTCGAACTGCGTCAGGAAACCGCCGCAGAACGCATCGTGCAGGCGGTGGCGGATGCAGGCTACGGCGCCGAGCTTGTGGCACGACATGTCAGGCCGCAGCCGGAGAAAACAACCGGCGGCTGGCAGGTCGCGCTCGCCGTGGCGTTGAGCCTGCCTCTGGTGGTACCGATGCTCCTCAACCTGTTCGGCATGCATGGCATGCTGCCGGGCTGGCTGCAATGGCTGCTGGCGACGCCGGTACAGTTCTGGCTCGGTGCCCGCTTTTACCGCGCCGGCTGGAAAGCCTTGCGTAACCGCTCAGGCAACATGGATCTGCTGGTGGCCATCGGCACCTCGGCCGCATATGGTCTTTCCATCTACCTGCTGCTCCGGGGCGACCAGCACCTCTATTTCGAAGCCTCCGCCGCCGTCATCACGCTGGTGCTGCTCGGCAAATGGCTGGAAGGTCGGGCCAAGCGCCAGACCACCGAAGCGATTCGGGCACTGCAGGCGTTGAGCCCGGACACGGCACGCGTGCGCCGCGAGCAGCGGGAAATCGAAGTCCCGCTGGAAGCAGTCGAACTCGATGACATCGTCGTCGTGCGGCCGGGCGAGCGCATCCCGGTCGATGGTCTGGTGATGGAAGGCCGCAGCCACGTCGATGAAGCCCTCATCACCGGCGAGAGCGAAGCTGTCAACAAGGAAGCCGGCAGCCGCGTCACCGGCGGCGCCGTCAATCTCGACGGCCTGCTGCTGATCCGCACCACGGCCATCGGCGCCGAAACCACACTGGCCCGCATCATCCGTCTGGTGGAAGACGCGCAGGTCGCCAAGCCCGAGATACAGCGCCTGGTCGACAAGGTCAGCGCAGTGTTTGTACCGGTGGTACTCGTGATCGCAGCGGTCACCTTGCTCGGCTGGGCCGGCTACAGCGGCGATTGGGAAAGCGCCATCCTCAATGCCGTGTCGGTGCTGGTGATTGCCTGCCCCTGCGCGCTGGGTCTCGCCACGCCGACCGCCATCATGGCAGGCACCGGCGTTGCCGCCCGCTACGGCATCCTGATCAAGGACGCCAACGCACTGGAGCTCGCGCACAAGATCGATGAAGTGGTGTTCGACAAGACCGGCACGCTGACGCTTGGCAAGCCGGCATTGACGACATGGCATGCAGAAGATGGCGACCACGACCGGCTGCTGGCAATGGCAGCCGCCATCGAGCACGGCAGTGTGCACCCGCTGGCAAGAGCCGTCGTCGAGCAGGCGAACGCGCAAGGCATTCCCTACACCACGGCCACGGCTCTGCGCGATCTGCCCGGTCTGGGCCTGCAAGCCGAGATCGATGGCAGACGTGTTCACCTCGGCAATCAGCGCTGGATGTTGCAACTCGGCATCTCCGCCGCCAAGCTGGAAAGTCTGGCGCACGCCATCCGCGCCGAGGGCCGCACCCTGTCGTGGCTGGCATTCGAACAGGACGGACGGTTGTCGCCGGCAGGTATCCTCGCGTTCGGCGACGAGATCAAACCTGGCGCCAAACCCGCCATTGAGCGCCTGCACGCATTGAAGCTGAACACTGTGCTGCTGACCGGCGACAATCGCCGCAGTGCCGAAGCAGTCGCGACCCAACTCGGCATCGAGAAAATCCTGGCGGAACAAACACCGGAGACCAAGGCCGCTGCCGTCGCCGCCCTCAAGCAGCAGGACCGCGTCGTCGCCATGGTCGGCGACGGCATCAATGATGCCCCTGCGCTGGCAGTAGCGGACGTCAGTTTCGCCATGTCGACCGGCACCGATGTCGCCATGCATTCGGCCGATGTGACGCTGATGCGACCGGACCCGGGCCTGGTTGCAGACACCATCGACATTTCGCGCCGCACCTACGGCAAGATTAAACAAAACCTGTTCTGGGCCTTTATCTACAACCTGATCGGCATCCCGCTGGCGGCCTTCGGCATGCTCAACCCCATCATCGCCGGTGCCGCCATGGCACTGAGTTCGGTCAGCGTCGTCAGCAATGCGCTGCTGCTGCGCAACTGGAAGCCAAAATAGTGGCGGCCGGCCTGTACCCCCTGTACCGCAGGGCATTGTCGCTGCGAACCTGCGCGTGGCCATGGCTATTGGTGGCCATGTTTTCTCCCGCTACTGCCCATGCCGACACCAGCCTGCACGCGCATGAGGTCATCAAACTGTTCGCCTTCAAGACACGACTGGACGACGACAGTTATCGAGATACCCTGCAGTTGCGCTACTACCATCCATTGCGCTACAACGACATGCATCAGGCGACCTTGCGGCTGGACGCCGGCTTCTATCAAAACAACGTCCGCTCGCCGCCCGATTTCTCCCTGACCGACCTACATCTGGCCAACGTCCGCTTCACGCTCTCAGCCAAAGGGGCACAACTTGGCGAACACTGGCAGAGCACCTTCGGTTTGCGCGCCATCCTGCCGGTCGGTTCCAGCAACCAGTTCGTCCTCGCGCCTCAAGTTGGCGCCATTTACCGGCCGCAATCTGCTGCAGATGGATTTTTTACGGATTTTTCGCCGCTACTACGCTACCTCCACGGTATGGACCCCAAGGACGACAGCGCCGAACGCCTGCGCAAGGTCGAGTTCTACCCGACCTTAGGCTTCCAGCTCAGCCACAACACCAAACTCCGGCTGTGGGATGAATATGGCATCCAGTACAACTCGCGGGATGGGCGCTGGTTCGTGCCGATCGACCTCATGCTGATCCACCGTCTGGCCGAGCACCAGCATCTTTCGGTCGGGGTCAGCAAGGGCATCAACAAAAGTTACACGCAATATGACTGGTCGCTCTACGGCAGCCTCAACTTCTATTTCTGAGCATCCGGACGCAAACCGACATGTATGAACAGAGAGAAATCAGCCCCCCGCGGATTCTGGTGTATTCTGGCAAGAAAAAACGGATGTGAGACATGCTGAAACGCGCTCTCCTGTTGCTGCTGACATTGCTGCCTGCCTTTGCTGCAACGGCCGCAGAACCTGTCGTCCGGGTCGGGGTCTACGAAAACCCGCCTAAGCTCCTGATAGGCGAAGATGGCCTGCCGAGCGGCATCCACGGCGACCTGCTGCGTGAAATCGCACAGGCCGAAGGCTGGAAACTCAAAGCCGTACGCTGCGAATGGGAGGAATGCCTGAACGCGCTCGGAACCGGCAGTATCGACCTGATGCCCGATGTCGCCTACAGCGACAGCAGGAACATCGAACTGGATTTCCATCAGGTGCCAGCCCTGCACAGCTGGTCGCAGATCTACCGCCGCGAGGACGTGACGGTCGAATCCATGCTGGACCTGGCCGGCAAGCGCATCGCTGTCCTCGACAACTCGATCCAGCAGGAATATCTGTCCGCGCTGCTGGCGAACTTCGATGTGCGGAGCGAATTCGTTGCTGTCGGCAGTTTCGAGCAGGGTTTTCGGCTGGTCTCCGACGGCGGCGCAGACGTCATCGCCGTCAACCACCACTTCGGCGAGTTCTATAGCGGCGAATACCACCTCATCGCAACACCCCTGATGTTTCAGCCATCCAAATTATTCTATGCCAGCGCCAAGGGCGAGAACGCGAAACTGCTGGCTGCGATCGACCGGCGTCTGCAGGATTGGAAAGATCAGCCGGGATCGCCCTATTTCAAGGTGCTGGAGCGCTGGGGCACGCCCTACCCGGCGCCGCTGGTCCCGCGTGCCCTGCTATGGGTGCTGGCCGCACTGCTGGCTGCCCTGCTGCTCGCATCCGGCTTCGTCTTTCTGCTGCGCAAGCAGGTGAAAAAACGCGCGCTGGAGCTGCAGCTCAGCGAGAGCAAGATGCACACCATCCTCAACAGCGTGGATGCCTACATCTTCATCAAGGACCGCGAGCTGCGCTACCAGTACGTCAACCAGAAACTGTGCGAACTGACCGGCCTCAGCCAGGAACAGATCATTGGCCGCAGCGATGACGTGCTGTTCGATGCCGAAACCACGGCACAACTGCTCGAGCGTGACCGCAGCGTTCTCGAGACCGGCAAGCGCCTGGTGCTCGAGGAACGCAATCGACTGCTCAACGACGGCCAGCCCAGAACCTATCTAACGGCGAAAATCCCGCTTTTTGCGCCGGACAACACCATCTACGGCCTGTGCGGCATCGCCACCGACATCACCGAGCAGCATCAGCTGATCGAGGAGGTCCACCAGCTGGCGTTCTACGATCCGTTGACACATCTGCCCAACCGCAAGCGGCTGATCGAGCAGATGCAACAGCAACTGGCGGGCCGGCATGATGCTACCAACATGGTCGCCTTGCTGTTCATCAACCTCGACAACTTCAAGGAATTCAACGATGCCCACGGCTACAGCACAGGCGATGAGCTCTTGGTTCAGGTCGCCAAACGGCTGCAGGAACTGGTGACGGGCAACGATTTTGTCGCCCGTCTGGGCAGCGATGAATTCGCTTATATCTGCAACTGCAACACGCCCGACCCCGGCCGTGCGCGGCAACAGTCTGCACATTTGGCGCAACGCATCATGAAGCAGATCGCCGACGAGGAATATCACATCGGCAAGCTGCGCTATCAAGCCAGTGCCTGCATCGGCATCACCCTGCTCGATCATCCGCAGCTGACAGCGGAATCGGCGCTCAAGCATGCCGACCTCGCCCTCTACGAAGCCAAGTCGACCGGCCGCAATCGCCTCAGTTTCTTCGAGCCGGACATGGAAGCGGTCGTCACCGCCAGAGCCGCCCTTGAGCTTGAACTTCGGCAGGCCATCACTGAACGGCAATTTGTCCTGCACTATCAGCCGCAAGTCGATGCCGAAGGCGTACTGTTGGGCTATGAGGCGCTGGTACGCTGGCAACACCCGCAACGCGGCATGGTGCCGCCCAACAGCTTCATCGGCCTGGCCGAAGTCACCGGCCTCATCGCACCGCTGGGCGACTGGATACTGCGCACCGCCTGCACACAACTCAAGACGTGGAGCCTGCGACCGGAAACCAGCCATCTCGTGCTCTCGGTCAATCTCAGCGCCCATCAATTGCATCATGCGGAGTTCGTCGAACACGTGGAGCAGATCCTGCTGGAAACCGGCGCCAATCCGGAGCGGCTGGAACTGGAACTGACGGAAAGCCAGCTGGTCAGCGATGTCGAAAGCACGCTGGCAAAAATGAAGGCGCTGAAAGTCTACGGCATCCGCCTCTCCATCGACGACTTCGGCACCGGCTACTCCTCGCTCAATTACCTGAAGCGCTTCCCGCTAGACGAGCTAAAGATCGACCAGTCATTCATACGCGACCTGGTCATCGACCCCAACGACATGTTCATCGTCAAGGCCATCATCGAAATGGGGCAAAGCCTTAACCTCACCATCCTGGCGGAAGGCGTAGAAACCGAAGCGCAACGAGAAGCCCTGTTGAAACTCGGCTGTTTGCGCTTTCAGGGACATCTGTTCGGCAAGCCAGCACCGATGGGGCATAGCTGATACCAGGAAGGTATTACCGCGATTCAGTTTGAATTCATGTTCGTTGAATATTATGATCGCCGAATGCCGGCCAGCATCTTCTTGCGCAGGGCCGGTATATTTTTGAAGTCATCGGTTAAGGAAACATCTTGATTCAACATCAGCTGTCGCGCGTTTGCTGGGGCAAACTGTTCAAGCTCTACCTGTTCTTCTTCTATTTTTCGGGCGTCACTCATTTTCTGCTGCAAATCAGCGGAACCACCATCTTTGTCGGCTTCCGCCAAGCCGTATACATGAGTCTGCTTTGGCTGATCCCAATCATGCTGATGCCACACCGGGCCAAGCTCATCGCCGGTCTGATCGGCCTGGTACTATGGGCCACTTCACTCATCAGTCTGGGTTATTTCTGCATCTACGGACAGGAATTCTCGCAAAGCGTGCTGTTCATCATGTTCGAGTCCAACCCGGCGGAATCGTCCGAATACATCGCGCAGTATTTCAAATGGTGGATGCTGGCCGTGCTCGCTGCTCATAGCCTAGTCGCCTGGTGGCTCTGGCAGCGCGTCGAAGTCCCCACGCTATCGACGCGCGCAGCCATCGCCGGTAGCCTGTTGATTCTCACTTTTCTGTTCTTCTTTCCCATTTTCAAGGAAAGCGTCATCAAGCAGGAGCCATGGCCGGAAGTGGTGGACAAACTGCAGCGCCGCATGGAACCGGCCGAGCCATGGCAGATGGTGATCGGTTATTTGCAGTATCGCAAGCAACTCGCCAGCATGCAGTCTCTGCTGGAGCAGAACAGCAAACTGGCGCCGCTCGCCAATCTGCAGGATCGCGATGCGCAACTGCCGGCGACACTGGTCCTGGTCATCGGCGAATCGACCAACCGCCAGCACATGAGCCTCTATGGCTATGCGCGCACGACCACGCCACGACTCGACGCCATGCGCGAGCAACTGACCGTGTTCGACAAGGTCGTTTCGCCACGTCCGTTCACTATCGAATCACTGGAACAGATCCTGACCTTTGCCGATCAGGAAAATCCGGACCTCGGCCTGAAGAAACCATCGTTAATGAACATGATGAAACAGGCCGGGTACAAGACCTACTGGATCACCAACCAGCAGACCATTAGCAAACGCAATACCATGCTGACCAACTTCTCCAAACAAATGGACGTGCAGCACTACATGAACCACAGCCGTGCACAGAATTCGCGCGAATATGACGCCAACGTGTTCGCTCCGTTCCAGGAAGTTCTGGCAGACGATGCACCGCGCAAGTTCATCGTCATCCACCTGCTCGGTACGCACATGAAATATGATTTTCGCTACCCACCGGAATTCGCCCGATTCGAAGACAGAGATGGTATTGTGGCAGCCATTCCGGACAACAGGGTAAGCGCCATCAACGCTTACGACAACGCCGTACTTTATAACGATTACGTCGTCACCACGCTACTTGAAACTCTGAAAGAGAAGGACGAACGCAGTCTGATGGTCTATTTCGCCGACCATGGTGAAGATGTCTACGATACGCCGCCGCACGATTTTCTCGGTCGCAATGAGGAAAAACCGACGCTGGCCATGTACGCGGTTCCGCTGCTGATGTGGTTGTCACCGGCGTGGCAGGAAAGCACCGGTCATGACTTCAGCAATCTGACGCAACGTCCCTACAGCCTGGCACACTTTATCCACACCTGGTCGGACCTGGTCGGCATCAGCCATGACCATTTCGATCCGGCAAAAAGCCTGATCAACCCTGCATACGCCCCACATCCGCTATGGGTCGGCAACCCCAAGAGCAAATCTGGTCTTAAACAGCTACAGCAATGACATGAACAGGTAAACCTGAAGTGATGCCAATAAAAAACCAGCCAAGGCTGGTTTTTTTATTGCTGAAAAGCAGAATTTTGGTCGGGGTGGGGAGATTCGAACTCCCGACCCCTTGCACCCCATGCAAGTACGCTACCAGGCTGCGCTACACCCCGAACCGATGTTTTTGCCCAAGCAAAAACAAGGACGTGATTATAGCGGAAAAGGCCGGTTTAAGACAGCCTGTAATCGAAGTGCATGATGGGCTGCGTCAGGTAAAGACAAGCCCGGCGGATTGCCTTCGACCTACCTCAGGCTCGCAACAGCTGCAACAGGGCGCGCAACTCACTGCGCAAGGCCGGAATATCGACCGCCGGCACTTGGGCAGCCACAGCTGCCGTGTGATTGGCGAGCGGCGCTTCCGCCGATGCGCCGTTTTCGTCCAGGCGGTTGCGCGCGCCACTGATAGTGAATCCCTGCTCGTACAGCAGTTCACGGATACGGCGAATCAGCAGGACTTCATGATGTTGGTAGTAACGGCGGTTGCCCCGACGCTTGACCGGTTTGAGTTGCGTAAACTCCTGTTCCCAATAGCGCAGAACATGGGGCTTGACCCCGCACAACTCGCTGACTTCACCGATGGTGAAATAGCGTTTGGCCGGGATCGGTGGCAGTTGTTCGTTAAGCGCGCGCTCCGGCATATGCCTCTTCTACCTTGCTCTTTAGCTTCTGACTGGCATGAAAGGTGACCACGCGGCGGGCTGTGATGGGGATTTCCTCACCGGTCTTGGGGTTGCGGCCGGGACGTTCCGACTTCTGACGCAGCTCGAAATTGCCGAAACCGGAAAGTTTGACACTGTCACCAAGTTCCAGAGCGGTGCGAATCTCTTCAAAAAATGCTTCCACCATGTCCTTGGCTTCGCGCTTGTTCAAGCCGACTTGCTCAAAGAGCAGGTCGGCCAGATCGGCCTTAGTCAATGTCATACAAAACCTTTCAACTACTTGCTTGATTACTGATATTCGGGTGTGGACTTGCTTGCTCTTCTTGTTTATCGCAGTTCTGCGTGGTGTTTTTTCACGATGGAATCCAGCAATTTTGCCATGGCCTCATCGACTTCCACGTCGGTCAGGGTTTTTTGAGTATCTTGCATAAGCACCAGAAATGCAAGGCTTTTTTTACCTTCAGCGATACCCTTGCCTCGATAGACATCGAACAGTGCGAGCTCGCTGAGCGATGGAATTGCAGTGGCCCGCATCGTGTCCAGCAAATCCTGCACCCTCACTTTTTCATCGACGACGACAGCGAGGTCGCGACGCACTGGCGGGAATTTTCCCACCTCGCGGTATTGCACCAGCGTGCGCTGTAACAAGGGCAACACATTCAATTCAAACAGCATGACGCCTCGTGGCAGTTGATACTGTTGCTGCCACTTCGGATGCAACTTGCCGAGCCAACCGACCGCCTTGCCATCCAGCATCACGCGTGCCGATTGCCCCGGATGCAACGCCGGATGCTCTGCCGCAACATAGGTGGCAGCGCCCTGCGTCAATCGGTCGACATCGGCCTTGACATCATAGAAGTCGACATCGCGTGCCGATTGCGCCCACTGCTCGGGAGCGGCGTCACCATAGGCAAGGCCGGAAATTTTACGGGACTCGCTAAAGCCATCGCCTGTTGCCGCATAACTGGCACCGACCTCGAACAGGCGAACACGCTCCTGCTTGCGATTGAGGTTGTACACCAGCGTGTCGAGCAGACCACCCCAGAGGCCGGAACGCATCACGCTCATATCGCTGGCGATCGGATTCTTCAGCCGAATCGGCGCAGGGCTACCGTAGAGGTCGCGTTCCCAGTTCTCGTCGACGAAACTGTAGCTGACAATTTCCTGATAGCCACTCGCCGCCAGCATGTCGCGCAGGACCGCCGGATGCAGGCGACTCTCCGGACTGGGCAGCATGTTCAGTTCTGCGCGCGGCGCAATCGCGGGGATATTGTCATAGCCGTGCAGACGCGCGACCTCCTCGATCAGGTCTTCCTCGATTGCGATGTCGAAGCGATAACTGGGTGGCGTGACGATAAAACCGGCAGCATCCTGCGTGAATTCGAAACCCAGCTTGCGGAAGATGGAGGCGACGTCATCGACGGCCAATGCGATGCCGAGCACGCTGCATAAGCGGTCCAGGCGCAAATGCACCGGCTTGCGCTCCGGCAGGACATTCTGCACCTCGGTCAGAGGCCCCGCGTCTCCGCCGCAGATTTCCAGAATCAGGCCGCTGGCGCGCTCCAGCGCCCGCAGGGTGTTGGCGAAATCGACACCGCGTTCGAAACGGTAGGAAGAATCGGTGGAAAAACCCAGTCGGCGGGCACGGCCGACGATGGCGGCTGGCGAGAAATAGGCGCACTCGAGGAAAATATCGGTCGTGGAATCGGACACGGCGGTGGTCGCACCACCCATGATGCCCGCCAGTGCAATCGCACCGTCATCGTCGGCGATCACCAACATGTCCGCATCCAGTTCGACCGTCTGTTCGTTCAACAGCGCCAGTTTTTCCTTCGGGCTGGCATAACGCACCTCAATATTGCCGCGCAATTTGGCAGCATCAAAGGCGTGCATGGGTTGCCCCAGTTCCAGCAGTACGAAATTGGTGATATCGACCACCGCACTGATGCTGCGCAAGCCGCTGCGTTCCAGGCAACGCACCATCCAGTCCGGTGTTTTGGCATGGGCATTGACGCCACGAATCAGACGTCCGCTATACAAGGGGCAGGCATCACTTTCCTTGACGGTGACGGTCTGTTGCGCCTGATGTCCGAGTTTGCTCTCGACGATGCGTGGAAGATGCAAGTCTGCACCGGTAATGGCTGCCACATCGCGCGCCACACCGAGGATGCTGAGACAGTCGCAACGATTGGGCGTCAGTTTCAGCGTGATGGCCTTGTCATCCAGATCCAGCAATTCGCGGATATCCTGTCCGACGCGGCTTTCTGCCGGAAGTTCAAGCAAACCGCTGCTTTCCTCGGACAATCCCAACTCCTTGGCCGAACACATCATGCCGAAGGACTCGACACCCCTGACCTTGGCCTGCTTGATGCTGAAACCCGGCAGTTCGGCACCGACCAGCGCACAGGGTGCCTTGAGGCCGACACGGGCATTCGGCGCACCACAAACGATCTGCAACGGTGCATCCGCACCCACCTCGACCTTCAACAGTTGCAAACGGTCGGCATCCGGGTGCTTGTCGGCGCTGATGATTTCGCCGACCACCACCTTGCTGAAAGCGGCCGCGACCGCCTGCATCTCCTCGACTTCCAGGCCGGTCATGGTCAGTGCGTGACTCAAGGCCGCGCTATCGATGGCGGGATTGACGAATTGACGTAACCAGTTTTCAGAGAATTGCATAACTTACCCAAACTGCTGCAAAAAGCGCAGATCGTTATTGAAGAACAGACGCAGGTCATTGACGCCATAACGCAGCATGGTCAGGCGCTCGACGCCGAGACCGAAGGCGAAACCGCGATATTTCTCGCTGTCGATGCCGACATGGCGGAACACTTCCGGATGCACCATGCCGCAACCGCCGATCTCGAGCCAGCCGCCGTTCCAACTCATATCCATCTCGGCCGATGGTTCGGTGAACGGGAAAAAGGAAGGTCGGAAACGCACCTGCAGGTCGTCACGTTCGAAGAAGCGCTGCAGGAAATCCTGCACCACGCCCTTCAGGTTGGCAAAACTGACTTCTTCATCGACCCACAGACCTTCGACTTGATGGAACATGGGCGAATGCGTCGCGTCGGAATCGACCCGGTAGACCCGCCCCGGCGCGATGATCTTCAGCGGCGGCCCGCTTTTATCCCGCATGGCGTTCTGCATGTAGTGCACCTGCACCGGCGAGGTATGCGTGCGCAGCACGTGCTGATCGTCGATATAAAAAGTGTCGTGCATGGCACGGGCCGGATGGTCTTCCGGAATGTTGAGCGCCGTGAAATTGTAGAAATCGGTTTCGATCTCCGGGCCTTCCGCCACTTCGAAACCGATGGAATGGAATATCTGTTCGAGTCGATTCATGGTCAGCGTGACCGGATGCAGGCCACCCGTGCCCGGACTGCGCGCCGGCAAGGTGACATCGATAGCCTCGCTGGCGAGTTGCTTCGCCTGCTCGGCATTCAGGATGGCGTCACGTCGGGTTTTCAGCGCATCTTCAACCCCTTGCTTGACGACATTGATGGCGGCACCGGCAGCCGGACGCTCTTCAGCGCTCAACTTGCCCAGGCCTTTCAACTGCTCGGTCAGCAAGCCGCTCTTGCCGAGATAACGGGACTTGGCCAGTTCCAGATCCTGTATCGTGTCGCATGCCGCAAAGTCGCGTTGCGCTAGCGGGAGTATTTGTTCCAGATTTTGCATCGTCATTGTTGTCCTGGACTGGATTCGCTCAGCCCTGAATTATGCCGTAAAAAAAGGAGGCACATGGCCTCCTTTTCTGTCAGCTTGAATTTAAGCAGCAGCGAGACCGGATTTCGCCAGTTCAACGAACTTGGCAAAAGCCGGCTTATCGAACACTGCCAAATCAGCCAGCACCTTGCGATCAACCTCGATCGCAGACTTCTTCAGACCGTTCATGAAACGGCTGTAGGTCAAACCGAATTCGCGCGAACCGGCATTGATACGGGCGATCCACAGTGCGCGGAACTGGCGCTTCTTCTGACGGCGGTCGCGGTAGGCATATTGACCAGCCTTCATGACCGCCTGTTTGGCTACACGGTAGACGTTCTTGCGGCGGCCGCGATAACCCTTGGCTGCGTTCAGGATCTTCTTGTGACGTGCGCGGGCGATGACACCACGTTTAACTCTAGGCATGTTCTATCTCCTTATTGAGTTGGCATCATGGCGCGTACGCGCTTGACGTCGGTGGAAGAAATGATGGCCGTGCCGCGCAGCTTGCGTTTCTGCTTGGTGGTCTTCTTGGTCAGGATATGGCGCAGGTGCGAATGGGTACGCTTGACCTTGCCGTTACCCAGGAACTTGAAGCGCTTTTTGGCGCCGCTCTTGGTCTTCATCTTTGGCATTTTGTTCTCCTTTAAGAGTAGTTAAGAGTGCCTGGGCATGCCATTTAGCCGTATCACTCAGAATTCCTTTGCGCTTCATCGCGGCCTGATTGCCGCGTCGACACTATTTACTGCATTCTTCTTGCTGTTTACTTCATTTACTGCATTCTTCTTGCTGTTTACTTCGCTTTCTTGTGCGGTGCGAGCACCAATTTACTGCATTCTTCTTGCTGTTTACTTCGCTTTCTTGTGCGGTGCGAGCACCATCACCATCTGCCGGCCTTCCATCTTGGGAAACTGCTCAACGACGGCATATTCCTGCAGATCGGCTTCCACACGCTTCAGCAAGGCCAGACCCAGCTCCTGGTGGGTGATCTCGCGCCCGCGGAAACGCAGCGTAATCTTGGCCTTGTCGCCATCCTGCAAGAACCGGATCAGATTCCGCAGTTTGACGTTGTAATCGCCTTCGTCCGTACCCGGACGGAACTTGACTTCCTTGACCTGAACCTGCTTTTGCTTAAGACGCGCCTCATGCTGCTTCTTGCTTTCGGCATACTTGAATTTGCCGTAGTCCATCAAACGGCAAACCGGCGGAGCGGCCTGCGGGGCGATTTCAACCAGATCGATATCAGCCTCTTCCGCCTTTGCGAAAGCTTCGGCCAACGTCATGATACCCAGCGCCTCACCATCCACGCCTACCAAACGAATCTGCGGAGCCGTGATGTCCCCGTTGATTCGCACTTCCTTGTCTTGAGCTATAGCAAATTCTCCAAAAAATTAAATAATTAGGCCGCGCTACCTCTGGCTTTAACCTCGCCGGCCAGTCGCTCAATCAGCGCCTGTATCGGCATCGAACCCAGGTCTTCACCCTTTCTGGTACGCACGGCCACCTGCTTGCTCTGCATTTCACGCTCACCCGCAACCAGCAGGTAAGGCAGCTTCTGCAAGCTATGTTCGCGTATTTTATAGGTTATTTTCTCGTTTCTCAAGTCGCAATCGGCGCGGACGCCATTTCGCTTGAGCTCGGCGACCACTTCCTTGACGTAATCCGCCTGCGCATCGGTGATATTCAAGACCATCGCCTGCACAGGTGCCAGCCATAAGGGCATGGCGCCGGCATAGTGCTCGATCAGAATGCCGATGAAGCGCTCCATAGAACCGACGATGGCACGATGCAGCATAACCGGCGGCTTGCGGGTATTGTCTTCCGCCACGTACTCGGCACCGAGACGTACCGGCAGGTTGAAATCGAGCTGAATGGTACCGACCTGCCACAGGCGGCCCAAGCTGTCCTTCAGTGTAAATTCGATCTTGGGGCCGTAGAACGCACCTTCGCCCGGCTGCAGGTCATATTGCAACCGGTTCTGCTCCAGCGCGGCGGCCAGCGCCCGTTCGGCCTGATCCCAGGTTTCATCGGAGCCGACGCGCTTCTCCGGACGGGTAGATAGCTTGACCAGCACGTCGCTGAAGCCGAAATCGCCATAGACCTCGTACAGCATTGCGATAAAGTCAGCCACTTCCGCCTCGACCTGCTCTTCGGTACAGAAGATGTGCGCATCATCCTGCGTGAAGCCTCGCACGCGCATCAGGCCGTGCAAGGCGCCGGATGGTTCGTTACGGTGGCAGGAACCGAATTCGGCCAAGCGCAAGGGCAAATCGCGATAGCTGTGCAAACCGCTGTTGAAAATTTGCACATGACCCGGACAGTTCATCGGCTTCACTGCGTAGTCGCGGTTTTCCGACGCCGTGGTGAACATGTTCTCGCGGTAGTTCTCCCAATGGCCGGATTTCTCCCACAGACTGCGGTCCATGATGGTCGGCGTGCGAACCTCCTGATAGCCGTACTCGACGAACCTGGCGCGCATGTACTGTTCGATTTCCTGCCACAGCGACCAGCCGCGCGGATGCCAGAACACCATGCCCGGCGCTTCGTCCTGCATGTGGAAGAAATCGAGCTGCTTGCCGAGTTTGCGGTGATCGCGCTTTTCGGCCTCCTCCAGCATGTGCAGATACTGCTCGAGGTCTTCCTTCTTCGCCCAGGCCGTGCCGTAGATGCGCTGCAACATCTCGTTGTTGGAATCGCCACGCCAGTAGGCGCCGGCCAGCTTCATCAGCTTGAACGCCTTGAGCTTGCCGGTCGAAGGCACGTGCGGACCACGACAAAGATCGGTGAAATTGCCTTCGGTGTAAAGCGAGACGTCCTCGTTAGCCGGAATCGACGCGATGATCTCGGCCTTGTAGTGCTCGCCGATGGACTTGAAATAGGCAACCGCCTCGTCGCGCGGCAACACCTTGCGACTGACCGGCTCGTCCTTCTTCGCCAGCTCGACCATCTTTTTCTCGATCAGTTGCAGGTCTTCCGGCGTGAAGGGACGATGATAGGAGAAATCGTAATAGAAACCGTTGTCGATGACGGGACCGATAGTCACCTGCGCCTCCGGGAACAGTTCCTTGACGGCGTAAGCCAGCAAGTGCGCGGTCGAGTGGCGGATGATTTCCAGCCCCTCGGGGCTCTTGTCGGTGATGATGGCGAGCTCCGCATCCGATTCGATCAGGTGGCTGGTATCGACGACCTTGTCGTTGACCTTGCCTGCCAGCGCTGCCTTGGCCAGACCCGCACCGATGCTCATCGCCACCTCGGCGACAGTCACCGGTTGGTCGAATTTACGTTCAGAGCCATCAGGTAAGCGGATAACTGGCATGTTCCTGTCTCGTCGTTTGGGACCCTGAAACAACAAAAGCCGATAAACGGCTTTTGTGGGTTTGGATCTGTGTTTGGTAGGCGCGATTGGACTCGAACCAACGACCCCCACCATGTCAAGGTGGTGCTCTAACCAGCTGAGCTACGCGCCTGCTTTGTTCAAAAAGCAAAGAGGTGCGCATTCTAGCGCATTGCCGTGACGGAAGCAAACAAAAATCAGCGGCACTGGCAGTATAATCTCGCCCTGTCCATCCATCGGCACATCATGCACATGACCTCCGCTCTCGGGCCCATCACCGGCTGCCAGCTGGAAACGCTGGCGCATCAAGGCTTTACCGTCATCGACAACTATCTGCCACCGGAATTGGTCCAGGCATTACGCCTGCAAGCGCTACGTCTGCGCGACAAGGGCATCATGCACCAGGCCAGTATCGGCAGGGACGAGAACAACCAGATCATCAGCGAAGTGCGCGGCGACTCGATCTACTGGCTTGACGATAGCGGCCAGAGCCCGGAACAAAATACATACATCGCCTGCATGCAGGCACTACAGGAACAACTCAATCGTCAGTTCTTTCTCGGCTTGTTCGAGTTCGAATGCCATTTCGCCGTGTATGACCCCGGCGCCGTCTACCTGAAACACCTGGACCAGTTCAAAGGCCAGCAAGAGCGACAGATCAGCGCCGTACTCTATCTCAATGAAGAGTGGCAGCAAGCTGACGGCGGCGAACTGCGACTCTACCTGGACGACGGCAAAACGCCGGCATATACCGACATCGCCCCGCTGGGCGGCCGGCTCGCATTGTTCCTGTCCGGCAGGTTCTACCATGAAGTGCTACCGGCAAGGCGTACGCGCATCAGCCTCACCGGCTGGTTCAGAACCCGGGCTCTGGATCTGCGATGACGGTCAACAAGACACTGATTCAGCAGATGTTTGATGCGGAAAATTTCCGCAGCACCGGCCATGCGCTGATCGACCTGCTGACAGCGGAACTGCAGCGGTCAATGAAGGCGGAACGTCCGGTACTGCACTGGCAGCCGCCGGAGGTGGCCGACCGCGCGTGGCAGACACCACTGCCCTGGCAGTCGACGCTGAATATCGCCGGCCTGCTGAAAAAACTGGAATCAGATATCCTGCCGCGGACACTGGCCATCCATCATCCGCAGAATATGGGCCATCAGGTCGCAACTTCTTTGCCTGTCGCCGCCTTGTGCGATCTGGTGGCATCGCTGACCAACCAGGCCATGGCGGTCTACGAGACCGGCCCCAGCGCCACCATGCTGGAACGGCAGGTCATCCGCTGGCTCGGCACACTGATCGGCTGGCAATCGCAAGGCAACAACGGCGTCCTGACCTCGGGCGGCGCGCAGGCCAACCTCACCGCACTGCTCGCCGCGCGGCAGCATGCCAGCGACAACCTTGCCTGGCAGCAGGGCGTCGCGGCACAAGGTCCCTTGCGCATCCTCGCCTCGGAACACAGTCATTACTCGATTTCGCGCGCGGCGGGCATCATGGGGCTGGGCACCGACGCCGTGATCGAGATACGCACCGATGCGGAGGGCCGCATGCTGCCTGCAGATATCGCACGCGCCCATGCCGATTGCCGGCGCCGGCAGGAAACGGTGATGGCCGTTGTCGCCAACGCCGGCTGCACCGCGACCGGCAGCATCGACCCGCTGCAGCCGATCGGCGAATATTGCCGGACGCACAAACTGTGGCTGCATGTGGATGGCGCGCACGGCGCCTCTGCCCTGCTGTCGGAGCGGTATCGCAACCTGCTGCAAGGCATCGAACTCGCCGACTCCATCGTCTGGGACGGTCACAAGCTACTCTACATGCCGGCCACCGTATCAGCCGTGCTTTTCAGGTCTGCGCCGGACAGCTTTCTGTCGTTCGCACAGCAGGCCTCCTATCTGTTCCAGAGCGACGACCCCGACACTGAAGCCTGCAACGTCAGTTACCGCACGCTGGAATGCACCAAGCGCATGATGGCATTGAAGCTGTGGGCGGCGTTCTCGCTCTATGGCGTTGAAGGCCTGGCGACGCTGATCGACGAAGCGTTCGACAAGGCACGGCTGTTTGCAGCCATGCTGCAGGAACACCCGGATTTCGAGCTGCTGATGGTGCCGCAAACCAATATCGTCTGCTTCCGTCATCTGGCTCAGGGTCTGTCTGGTGAGGCACTGGACCGGCATCAGGCGGAATTGCGGAAAGCCATCGTCGAAGGTGGCCAGTTCCACCTGACTCAGGTCGAACTGCACGGCAGGCTCTGGTTGCGCACGACGCTGATGAATCCGTTCACGGAACGAACACACCTGCAGGCCCTGATCGACCGCATGGTCAGCGGCTGAGCCGAGTCGCGGCGTTCAGCAGTTCACCGTAACCGGTCTCATAATCGGGATAGCGCAGCTGGAAGCCACTGTTAAGCAGACGCCGGTTGCTGAGCCGCTTGCCGCCAGCGACCGGCGGCAGCGGCACTGATTCACACTCCACGCCCTGCCTTGCCGCGAGCCAGCGCAGCACTTCGTGTTGCGGCGCCGGCCGGCTGTCCGTCACCAGATAAATTGGCGCCAGCTCCACGCCTTCACCTACCCTCTTGGCGCAGTTTGCGATGAACGCCGCCGCATCGTCGCGGTGGATGCGATTGGTCCAGCCGTTATTCGGCGGCCAGGCCTGCGGAGTTTTCGCGAGCTGCAGCATTCTCGTCCTGCCCGGCCCGTAGATACCGGAAAGACGTAGCACCGTCGCCGGAACAAGCAGACCCTGCAGCAGGGACTCGGCTTCCAGCAGTCGCCCGCCGCCGAAATCCGCAGGTTGTGCCGGACTGTCCTCGTCGAGCCAGTCGTCCGTCTGCTGGCCATAGACCCTTGTACTGGAAACAAAAAAGACGTGGCGCAACGAGGGGCACGATTGCAGCGCCGCCAGCACATGGCGTAAGCCGTCCACATACTGTGACTTGTAGCTGTCGTCGGTCTGCGCATCGGCAGCTACACAATAGAGCAGGATTTCCGGCTTGGCGCTGGACAATGGCTCCAGCGTGGCGGCATCGGTGACATCGGCCTTTATCAAGTGCACGCCCGGCGCGACCGGCGCTAGGCTGCGTCTGACTCCGGTGACGTCGAGCCCCTGCCGGACCAGAAGATCGGCGACCGCGCTGCCCAGGTCGCCAAAACCGACGATCAGGACTGGGGTTGCCATCCACCCTGCAGGTACTTTTCCAGCCAGAACAGGGCGATGATGGTTTTGCCGTCCGTGATCTCGCCCGCCTGCACCATGCGCAGGCAGTCCTGGTAATGCGTTTCGAATATCTGCAGAGCCTCGTCCGCATCGCGCCGATGAGGTCCGGGAGTCAGGCCTCGCGCCAGATAAATGTGGATGATTTCGTCCGAATAGCCGATGCACGGATGCTGCGCCGCGAGGTAAATCCACTCGCGCGCCGTATAACCGGTCTCTTCCTGCAGCTCGCGCTGTCCGGTGATCAGATGATCCTCGTCAGGGTCGATCTTGCCGGCCGGGAGCTCGATGAACACCTGCCGCAGCGGATAGCGGAACTGCCGTTCCAACACCAGCCGGCCGTCATCCAGCATCGGAATCACCAGCACCGCGCCCGGGTGCATGACGTATTCACGCTCACCTTCACGTCCGCTGGGAAGTAACACCCGGTCCTGCATGACCCGCATGAAGCGGGTATGCGGCACCTCCTGCGAGGCGAGACAGCGCTCGGTCAATGCGTCGTCGTGGTCGCCGGCGACGGTTTTATTGTTTACGGAACTGCTCACTGACGATCAGCCATTCGTTATCGACCTTCTGCAGGCGCAAGATCTTCAGTCCGACATCGCGGTGCCTGTCAGCACGGTAGCGCTGGGTAAAAGTGACAGTCGCCTGATCGGCAGCCTGCAGGCTCACCTGCAGGTCTGCAATCTCGATCTGCAGGCCGTCGGCTGCGCTGATCCTGTCGTTTCGTTGCTGACGCCAGGCGGCGTGACTATCGAGGTCACCGCTGAAATCGGCGACATAGAAAGCCAGGTAGTCGCTGACACGCTGTTGCTGCCAAGCCAATCGCCAGGCATCGAGCCGTGTGCGGATGACCGCTTCGTCGTCAGCAGCCGCATCCCTGACGGGCGGCACAGCTTCAGGTGGCAGCTCGCGCGCTTCGGCTACCGGCGGGTTGGCGACTGCCTGCACGTCGGCAATCCTTGCTTCCGTGTTGATGGACGAAGACGCTTCGGCACTGACCGCCGGCTCCACGACCTCGGTCTTGTCCAGCGGCTTGAAGCCCAGCCTGGCCTGATACTCGCGAGCCTCTTTTATGATTTCGAGATCCTTGCCGCTCGCGGTCGATGCGCTGTCGATGATCTGCTGATAGATGTTGTGCGCCTGCGCCAGCTTGCCGCTCTGCTGCTGCACTCTGCCCTGCTTCAGTCTTACGCCGAGGTTGTTGGGCTGCAAGCGTGCTGCCTGCTCCAGTTTAGCCTCAGCTAGCTGCCAACGTCCGTCATGGATAGCGGCATCGGCATCCACCATCAGGGTGTTGAATTCGGCGTTGGGAAGAATCTCGCTGACGGTGCAAGCCTGCAGGCCGAATGCGAGGGTGACGGCAATGGCAAGAGATTGAATCTGTCGGTATACGCTGTTCATGGTCAGAGTGGACTCCCTGTCAAGGTGATCGGCTCCGGCTTGGCACCCCTGCCCGCTGAATTCAGCTACGTTGCCAGAAATATTTGTAAACAAAGCCCGGAAAGGCCAGCACAACGAACAGGCTGGCCGTAACGGCATAGAACTCCCAGTTCTGCTCGGCGACCTGGCCCATGGTTGCGCGCTCAGTATAGAAGGCAACGGCGCCCATGACAAAGTACAGCACTACCAGTTCGAACAGACACCAGGCAAACGCCTTCGGGTAACGCTTGAGCGGAATTACGTAAAACAGGCGGTTGCTGAACCACGGCAGGTTGGCGACGAGAAAGATCAACAGCAGCAATACAAGATTGGTCATGAGCCTGGCCTAGATACTGTTAAAAATGGCATAGGCGGCGATGCCCATCAGGAACTGCGGCATCAGTCCGAGAGCCAGCAACCCGAGCGCATTGACGCTGAGCATCACACGCATGCCGGTCGGCGCAATGATCGGGCTATTGTCCTGCGGCTCATCGAAGTACATGAGCTTGACCACGCGCAAATAATAGAAAGCGCCGACCACCGCCATCAGCACGGCGAACACGACCAGACCGACGAACCCGGCTTCCAGCGCTGCCTGCAACACGGTGAACTTGGCGTAGAAGCCAAGCGTCGGCGGCACGCCGGCCATCGAGAACATGACGACGAGCATGAGGAAGGCATTCCACGGACTACGCTGATTCAGCCCCTTGAGGTCGTCCAGGTTCTCGGCCTCGAAGCCCTGGCGCGACAGCAGCAGGATCATGCCGAAGCCGGCCAGCGTCATCAGCACATAGGCCGAGACATAGAACATGGCGGAGGCGAAGCCGTTGAGACTGGCGCTCATGATGCCGAACAGCAGAAAGCCGATATGCGAGATGGTGGAATAAGCCAGCATGCGCTTGAGGTTGGTCTGCGCGATCGCCGTGACATTACCGATGACGATGGAGAGCACGGCCATGATCACCAGCATGCCCTGCCAATCGACCGCCAGTACGTACAAGCCCTGCACCAGGAGACGGATGACCATGGCGAAGGCGGCCAGCTTGGGCACGGAACCGATCAGCATGGTCATCGCCGTCGGTGCGCCGTGATAGACGTCCGGCACCCACATCTGGAACGGCACGGCGCCCAGCTTGAAAGCCAGACCGGCGACGATGAACACCAACCCGAGGATCAGCATGGAATAGGTCGGTGCGCCCTGGGTCAGGGAATTACCGACCTGGATGATGTCCAAGCTGCCGGTCGCGCCGTACATCATGGACATGCCGTACAGCAGCATGCCGGAGGCCAGCGCGCCCAGCACGAAATACTTCATCGCCGCTTCGGTCGCGCGCGGATTGTCGCGGTCCAGCGCCACCAGCGCGTAGAGGCAGAGCGAGAGCAGTTCCAGCCCCATATACAGGGTCAGGAAGTTCTGGCCGGAGACCATGATCATCATGCCGACCATGGAGAACAACACCAGCGCGTAATACTCGCCGCGGAACATGCCGCGCAGCGTCAGGTATTGCCGCGTATAGACGAACATGATGGCGGTGCCGACATAGATCATAACCTTCAAGACATCCGACATCGGGTCATCGACGAACATGCCGGTAAAGGCGTAACTGACCGCCGGCGTATGCGTCAGGATGGTGATGGCGGCGGCACCGGCCAGCGTCAGCTGCGAGAACACATAGATCATCACGCGGTTGCCCGGCTTGAGGAACAGGTCCAGCAGCAGGATGAACATCGCCATGCCGAGTACGAATATCTCGGGTAACGCGGAGATCAAGTCAGGAAAAATTTCGTTCATGGGTTTATCTCAATCTCAGAATCCGGCAGGCAGCTTGCTGTGCGACAGGTGCGACAACAACTGGTTGACGCTGGCACTGGTCATCTCGCTAATCGGCGCAGGATACAGGCCGAAGCCCAGCACCAGCAGGGCTAGCACGCCCAGAATCAGGAACTCGCGCTTGTTGAGGTCCTTCAGTTCCGCAACGTTGGCATTGGCGACCTCACCATAGAACACGCGCTTGACCATCCACAGGGTATAAGCCGCACCAAAGATTAGCGTCAGCGCGGCGAGGAAGGCGTACCAGAAGTTGACCTGCATCGAACCGAGGATGACCAAAAATTCGCCGACGAAGCCGGAAGTGCCAGGCAGGCCGGCATTAGCCATGGCGAACAGCACGGCAAAGGCGGCAAAGGTCGGCATGGTATTGACGACGCCGCCGTAGGCGGAAATCTCGCGCGAATGCACGCGGTCATACAGCACGCCGACGCAGAGGAACATGGCGGCCGAGATGAAACCGTGCGAGATCATCTGCACGATAGCGCCTTCCAGGCCGAGCGGGTTGAAGATGAACATGCCGAGCGTGACAAAGCCCATGTGCGAGATGGAGGAATAGGCGATCAGCTTCTTCATGTCCTTCTGTGCCAACGCGACAAAGGCGATGTAGACGATAGAGATCAGCGATAACGTGATCATGAAGCCAGAGAGGTAATGTGACGCATCCGGTGCGATCGGCATGGCGAAACGCAGGAAGCTGTAGGCACCCAGTTTCAGCATGATGGCCGCCAGCACGACGGAACCGCCGGTCGGCGCCTCGACGTGGGCATCCGGCAGCCAAGTGTGCACCGGCCACATCGGGATCTTGACGGCAAACGCCATGAAGAAGGCGAAGAAGATCAGGATCTGCACCGGCAGCGTCAACGGCAACTGGTAATAATCGGTGACTGCAAAGCTGTCGGTCTGGTGATAGAGGTAGATGAAGGCCACCAGCATCAGCAGTGAACCCAACAGCGTATAGAGGAAGAACTTGATGGTGGCATAAACCCGGTTCGGCCCGCCCCAGATGCCGATGACGAGGAACATCGGGATCAGCATCGCTTCCCAGAACACGTAATAGAGGATGGTATCCAGCGCGCTGAAAACGCCGATCATGAGGCCGGACATGATGAGGAAGGACGCCATGTACTGCGCGACGCGCTTTTCGATGACTTCCCAGCCAGCGACAACGACGACCATGGTCATGAAGCTTGTCAGCAGGATCAGCGGCACCGAAATGCCGTCGACGCCGAGGTGGTAATGGATGTTGAACGCAGGGATCCAGTTCAGACGCTCCTGGAACTGGAAGCCGCCATCGGCGAAATCGAAGCCGGTGTAGAGCGGCAATGTCACAAGGAAACCGGCGATCGAGCCGGCCAGCGCCAGCCAGCGAGCCAGGCAGGCGCGCCGGTCGTCACCGGTGAACAGCACCAGGATACCGGCCAGGATGGGCACCCAGATGGCGAGACTGATAATAGGAAGTTCGGTCATCATTTTCTTTTTATACCTTCATGAAGAAGGTCAGCAGGAGGAACGCGCCAATGATCATGGCGAAGGCATAGTGGTAGATCAGGCCGGACTGCAGATGACGGACGATACCGGCCAGACGGACTATCAGTCTGGCCGTGCCGTTGACCACGGCGCCGTCGATCAGTTTGACGTCGCCGATCTGCCAGAACTTGTTGCCGAGCCAACGTGAACCGGCAGCAAAGAACTTGTCGTTGAAGCTGTCGAAACCATACTTGTTATCGAGGATGCGATAGACCAGATTGAAGCGCTGCCCGATGGCGGCCGGAATATCCGGACGCTTCATGTAGAAGAACCAGGAGACGACAACCCCGGCCAGCGCCAGCCAGAACGGCCAGGTCTGCAGTCCGTGCAGTGCCATCGCCGCCGCGCCGTGGAAATGGCTGGCAAGCACGCTCATGGCCGGATGCGCGTCCTGGTTGACGTGGATCACGCCCTTGAAGAAATCGCCGAACAGCATGGGTTCGATGGCGATATAGCCGATAAACACCGAAGGAATCGCCAGCAGTATCAAAGGCAGGGTCACCACCCACTTTTGTTCTTGCGGCTTCTCGTGCGGCTCCAGACCGTGATGTTCGTCATGCGCGTGATCGTCATGATGCGCATCATGCGGCTTGGCTTCCATCCAGCGCTCCTTGCCGTGGAACACGAGGAAATACATGCGGAAGGAATAGAAGGCGGTGACGAAGACGCCGGCCAGCACGGCGAAATAGGCAAAACCGCTACCGGCGATGTCGGAGAATTTCACCGCTTCGATGATGGAATCCTTGGAATAGAAGCCGGAGAAAAGTGGCGTACCGATCAGAGCCAGAGAGCCGATCAGCGATGTGATCCAGGTGATGGGCATGTACTTGCGCAGGCCGCCCATGTTGCGAATATCCTGATCATGGTGCATGGCCATGATGACGGAACCGGCGGCGAGGAACAGCAAGGCCTTGAAGAAAGCGTGCGTCATCAGGTGGAACATCGCCACCGAGTAGGCCGACACGCCGAGCGCCACCGTCATGTAACCCAGTTGCGACAACGTGGAATAGGCAACAACACGCTTGATGTCGTTCTGGATGATGCCAAGGAAACCCATGAACAAGGCCGTGATGGCACCGATCACCAGCACGAAGGACAGCGCCGTGGTCGACAGTTCATACAGCGGTGACATGCGCGCCACCATGAAGATGCCGGCCGTGACCATGGTCGCGGCGTGGATCAGCGCGGAAATCGGCGTCGGGCCTTCCATCGAGTCCGGCAACCAGACATGCAGCGGCACCTGCGCCGATTTGCCCATGGCGCCGATGAACAGCAGGATGCAGATCACGGTCATCAGCGACCACTCGATGCCTGGAATCACCTGCACCGTATCGTTCGCCATCTGCGGCGCCACCGAGAACACGGCGGCATAATCGAGGCTGCCGAGGAAATAGAGCACCATGCCGATGCCGAGCAGGAAACCGAAGTCACCGACGCGGTTGACCAGGAACGCCTTCAGGTTGGCGTAGATTGCGGTCGGCCGCTTGTACCAGAAACCGATCAGGAGGTAAGAGACCAGACCTACCGCTTCCCAGCCGAAGAACAGCTGCATGAAATTGTTGCTCATGACCAGCATCAGCATCGAGAAGGTGAACAGCGAGATGTAGCTGAAGAAGCGGCTGTAGCCCGGATCCTCTTCCATGTAACCGATGGTGTAGATATGCACCATCAGCGAAACGAAAGTGACGACCACCATCATGGTGGCCGACAACTTGTCGATGAGAAAACCGACCTCAAAGGTGGTGCCGCCGCTGACGAGCCAGGTATAGACCGCACCATTGAACACATGGCCTTCCAGCACATGCTGGAACACATAAACGGACAGCCCGAAGGAGGCAGCCACACCAAGAATGGTAAGCCAGTGCGCCGATGCGCGCGGCAGGCGGCGGCCGAACAGACCGACGATGGCGGCAGCCAACAACGGCAGCAGCGGGATCAACAGGTAAATGGTTTGCATCGTCATCCCGTTCTAGCCTTTCAATTGATCGAGATCGTCGACGTTGATGGTTTTCATGTTGCGGAACAGCAGCACGAGGATCGCGAGGCCGATGGCGGACTCGGCGGCGGCCACGGTCAGGATGAAGAAGACGAATACCTGACCAGCTAGATCATTCAGGTAATGGGCAAAAGCGATGAAATTCAGGTTCACGGCCAAGAGCATCAACTCGATCGCCATCAACAGCACGATGACGTTCTTACGGTTGAGAAAGATACCGACCACGCTGATGGCGAACAGCAAAGAACCGAGTACCAGATAATGTGACAGGCCGACCATCAGACTTGATCCTTAGTATTGTTGGCCGCATCGTCTGCCGACGGCTCCTTGAATGAGGGCACGCTGACCATGCGCACGCGGTCTGCGCGCTTGACTTTGACCTGCTCGGCCGGATTGATGAACTTGCTGTCCTTGCGCTCGCGCAGCGTCAGAGCGATGGCGGCGACGATCGCCACCAGCAGCACGACCGCGGCCAGTTCGAAAGTCAGCAGATAGTCGGAATACAGCACCCGGCCCAGTTCTGCCGTGTTGCTGTAATCGGCAGGCTTGGGCGGCGGCGCACCGACACGGTCGACGCCGAAATTCTTGCTGCCGAGGATCATCACCATCTCTGCCGCCATCAGCACGCCGATGAAACCGGCCATCGGCAGGAACTCCCAGAAGCCCTCACGCAAACGGTCGAGGTTGATGTCCAGCATCATGACGACGAACAGGAACAGCACCATGACTGCGCCGACGTAGACCAGCACCAGCACGATGGCGAGGAACTCGGCTTCCAGCAGCAGCCAGATACCGGCCGCGGTAAAGAATGCCAGCACCAGAAACAGCGCGGCATGCACGGGGTTGCGCGCCGTGATCACACGCAGACCGGCGAACAGCAGGATCGCCGCGAATGTGTAGAACACGAAGTCCTGAAAAATCATACCCTCAAACATATTTGCTCAAGCCTTGTCCACTAATGTTGCGCTATCTGAATTTTGCATCCTGCGCCCGGTCTGCTGCGATCTGCGCCTCGTACTTGTCGCCCACTTCCAGCAGCATCTGCTTGGTGTAAAGCAGGTCGCCGCGCTTTTCGCCGTGATAGTCGAACACGCGGGTCTCGACGATGGAATCGACCGGACAGGATTCTTCGCACATGCCGCAGAAGATGCACTTGGTCAGATCGATGTCGTAGCGGGTGGTACGGCGGGTATTGTCCTCGCGCTGTTCGGATTCGATGGTGATGGCCATGGCCGGGCAGACTGCCTCGCACAGCTTGCAGGCGATGCAGCGTTCTTCGCCGTTCGGATAGCGACGCAGCGCATGCAGACCGCGGAAGCGCGGCGACATCGGCGTGCGCTCGTCCGGATACTGCACGGTGATTTTGCGGGCGAAGAAGTAGCGGCCGGTCAGGGCCATGCCCTTCAGCAACTCAACCAGCATCAGACTGGATAATACGGATTTGATCTTGTTCAGCATGTCAGTATCCCGCCCTAGTGGAAAAGATGCGCCCACGGCGTCTGCATCATGGCACCGATAACGATGATCCACACCAGCGTGATGGGGATGAACACCTTCCAGCCCAGACGCATGATCTGGTCATAGCGGTAGCGCGGGAAAGTGGCACGGAACCAGAGGAAAAGGAAGATCAGGAATGCCACCTTGGCCAGCAGCCAGAGGAAACTGTCCGGAAGGAATGGCACCGGCGACAGCCAGCCGCCGAGGAACATCAGCGCAGCCAGCATGCAGACCAGGATGATATTGGCATATTCGGCAAGGAAGAACACGGCAAACGCCATGCCGGAATACTCGACGTGAAAACCGGCAACGATCTCCGATTCGCCTTCGGCGACGTCGAACGGGGCGCGGTTGGTCTCGGCGACGGCACTGATGAAATAGACGACGAACAAGGGCAGCAACGGCAGCCAGTACCAGTGCCAGAAACCGCCCTGCTGCGCCAGCACGATCTTGCCCAGATTGAGGCTGCCGGCCGCCATCAGCACGCCGACCAGCGCGAAGCCCATGGCGATTTCATAGGAAACGATCTGTGCGGCGGAACGCATCGAGCCGAGGAAGGCGTATTTCGAGTTGGAGGCCCAGCCGGCGATGATGACTCCGTAGACGCCGACCGAAGTCATGGCCAGAATGTAAAGCAGCGCGGCATCGATATCGGCCAGCACCAGATTCAGATCGAACGGCACCACCGCCCAGGCGGCGAATGCCGGCGCTATCGCCAGTACCGGCCCCAGCAGGAACAGGAACTTGTTCGAGGCCGACGGGATGATGATTTCCTTGGTGAACAACTTGAGTCCGTCGGCGATCGGCTGCAACAAGCCAAAATAACCGACACGGTTCGGCCCGATGCGCACCTGCATGAAGCCGATGACCTTGCGCTCGGCCAGCGTCAGATAGGCTACCGCACCCATCAGCGGCGCGACGATGGCAACGATCTTGATCAGCGTCCAGGCCGTCAGTGAAACTTCGGGCCAGTAGCTACCGAATACTTGTGCGAAAAAATCCATCATGCCGTCACCGCCGCTTCAGCTGCAATCTTCTCTACCGTGACATCGCCCATCAACTCGCCGAGGCTGGCGGTCAGCTTGTGTGCCGCCTGGATGCGCACACAGCCCATGGCGACATGGCTGTCGGCGCGCACGGTCAGCACGGCACTGCCCTCGCCCTGCCGTACCAGCACGCGGTCGCCTTCTGCCAAGCCGAGCTTGTCCAGCATCTTCGGATGGATGCGCGCCTTCGGCTGCAGGTTGTACTTGGTCTTCTGCAACGAGGGCGCGCGACGCACGATGGGATCGGCCTGATATTGCGGCACTTCGCCGATGCGCTGCAAACCCTCGGACTTGATGTTGACCTCGATCTCCACCAGTTCCTTCAGGTTGTTGTTGAGGCTGCGCCAGACCACGGTGGACGGCTTCTCGCCGCCGAAGATGGCGGTTTTCACCTCATCGCTGCTGTTGAAATCGAAGCCGGACAGGCCCAGGGTGTTGCCCAGCACGCGCAGCACCTTCCAGCCCGGACGGCATTCGCCCAGCGGGCGAGTCACTGCGCTGAAACTCTGCACGCGGCCCTCGATGCTCATCAGACTGCCCGACGTCTCGGTGAACGGCGCGATCGGCAACAGCACGTCGGCATCTTCCAGCGCGTCGGATTTATACATCGTAAGCGCCACGACACACTCGGCCTGCTGCATCGCGCGATGCGCCGCAGCGCCGTCGTGGCAGTCGAGTTCGGGTTCCAGGTTGACCAGTAGATAGGCCTTGCGCGGCACTTCCAGCATGGCGCGCGCATGCATGCCCTGCGGGCCGGGCATGACGCCGACCAGATGCATGCCGGTATTGTTGGCACCTGACGGCATCAGGCCGAAGGTGGCGCCGCAGAGGCCGGCGATGGCCTCGGCCAGGCTGTACATTTCGGTAAAACGCGGGTCATTCAGCGCCATGTTGCCGATGAAGATACCGGTCCTCGGCGACACGAGGTCGTAGCTCTCGCCCATACCGGCCAGGCTTTCCGCGATGGCCTGCGTATTCTCGCGGACCTTGATCTCTTCCAGCAGCTTGTTGAGCGAAGCTGGCAGACAGAGCGACAGACGTTGCAGGCCGGACATGGCCTTCAGCACCTGCGCCAGCACGTTGACCATGTCGTTCGGCCGCACGATGATCTTGTGCCTGACCGGCATCAGCGGATCGTTATCCAGCGGGCTGATCTTGGACAGTTCGGCGCCGCGTGCCACCGCCTTGCGGAAACGCGTGCTGAGCAGCGGATGTTCGTTGCGCAGGTTGGATCCGATGATGAGGATGCGGTCCAGTTCCTCGATGTCCGGGATATTGCAACCCATCCAGGGTGCGCCCAGGCGCTTGCCGTCGAGGCGGAAATCGGTCTGCCGCACGCGGTAGTCGACGTTGCCGCAGCCCAGGCCTTCGGCCAGCTTCTTTGCCAGATAGCCCTCTTCCATGGTGCTGTTGGGCGACACCAGCACGCCCAGCGCATCCCCGCCGTACTGGTTGGTGATGTCCTTCAACTGGCCGGCGGCGAATTCGAGCGCGGTCTTCCAGTCGGTTTCGTGCCAGGCGCCGTTATGCTTGACCATCGGCACCTTGAGCCGGTCCGGGCTGTTGAGACCCTCGTAGGAGAAGCGGTCGCGGTCCGACAGCCAGCACTCGTTGATGCTTTCCTTCTCGCGCGGCACGACGCGCATGACCTTGTGATCCTTGACCTGCACCTCGATGTGCGAACCGAGGCCGTCGTGCGCAGCGATCGAAGGCCGGCGCGTCAGCTCCCAGCTGCGTGCGGTATAGCGGAACGGCTTGCTGGTCAGCGCGCCGACCGGACAGAGGTCGATGATATTGCCGGACAGTTCGGAATCGACGCTCTTGTCGACATAGGCAGTGATCTCGGCATGCTCGCCGCGATTGACCATGCCCAGCTCCATCATGCCGCCGATTTCCTTCAGGAAGCGCACGCAACGGGTGCACTGGATGCAGCGCGTCATGTCGGTCGACACCAGCGGGCCGATGTTCTTGTTCAGCACCACGCGTTTTTCTTCGGTATAACGCGAAGCCGGGGCGCCATAGGCCATGGCGATGTCCTGCAGGTCGCATTCGCCGCCCTGGTCGCAGATCGGGCAATCGAGCGGATGGTTGATCAACAGGAATTCCATGACGCTCTGCTGCGCCTTGATGGCGGCCTTGGAGCGGGTGAATATCTTCATGCCGTCGGCCACGGGCGTGGCACAGGCGGGTAGCGGCTTGTTGAATTTCTCGACCTGCACCAGGCACATGCGGCAGTTGGCGGCGACCGACAGCTTCTTGTGGTAGCAGAAACGCGGAATCTCGACGCCCAGCTTGTCCGCAGCGTCGATGATGGTCGTGCCGTGCTCGACCTCTACCTGTTTTCCGTCAATTTCGATATTCAACATAATGATGTTCCATTCAACTGCCTGGGGACCGGCCGGCTGTTACCCGGTTATCGGCCGTCCAGCATGCTTTTGCCATGCTGGATGTAGTACTCGAATTCCGGGCGGAAATGCTTGACGAAGCTCAGCACCGGGGTCGCCGCTGCATCGCCCAGCGCACAGATGGTGCGGCCGGAAATGTTGCTGCTGACATCGGTAAGCAGGTCAAGGTCTTCCATACGGCCCTGACCATCGACAATGCGCTTGACCACACGATAGAGCCAACCGGTACCCTCGCGGCAGGGTGTGCACTGGCCGCAGGATTCCTCGAAAAAGAAGTAGGACAGGCGCTTCAGCGTCTTCACCATGCAGGTGGTTTCGTCCATGACGATCATTGAACCGGCGCCGAGGCTGGAACCCGCTTTCGACAAGCCGTCATAGTCCATGGTGGCGCCCATGATGGCCTCCGCCGGCATGACAGCAGTGGAAGGCCCGCCCGGGATGACCGCCTTGAGCTGACGCCCCTTCCAGACGCCGCCGGCCATTGCCAGCAGTTCGGGGAACGGCGTGCCCATCTTCACTTCGTAGTTGCCAGGCTTTTCGACGTGGCCGGACACGGAGAATATCTTGGATCCACCGGAATTGGCGACACCCAGGTCCTGAAATGCCTGGCCGCCGTGCTGCATGATCCACGGAATGGAAGTCAGCGATTCGGTGTTGTTGACCGTGGTCGGGCTGCCGAAAACACCATAACTGGCGGGAAACGGCGGCTTGAAGCGCGGCTGGCCCTTCTTGCCCTCGATCGACTCGATCAACGCCGTCTCTTCGCCGCAGATATAGGCCCCGTAGCCATGTACGGCATAGAGGTCGAAGCTGAAATCGGTGCCGAACAGGTTTTCGCCGAGGAAGCCTGCCTTGCGCGCTTCGTCCAGCGCGCGCTCGAAGGTCTCGTAATCTTCCCAGATCTCACCGTGAATATAGTTGTAACCGACCCGCGTGCCCAGCGTGTAGGCCGCGATGGCCATGCCCTCGATCAGCTGATGCGGGTTGTAACGGATGATGTCGCGGTCCTTGAACGTGCCGGGCTCGCCCTCATCCGTGTTGCAGACCAGATACTTAACGCCGTCGTAGTAACGCGGCATGAAACTCCACTTGAGACCGGTCGGAAAACCTGCGCCGCCGCGGCCGCGCAAGCCGGAGAGCTTGACCTGACTGATGATGTCCGTCGGCTTGACCTTCTCGGTGACGATACGCTTCAGTTGCTGATAGCCGCCGAGCCTGACATAGGTTTCCAGACTGGCCGGTTCCCGCTCGGTGATGGTCCGCAGGCAGACCAGCGTCTGCTGATCCAGATTGTGGGCTTGCACCTGCATTATTTGAGCCCCTCCAGAATCTCGTCCACCTTGGCCGGCGTCAGCGATTCATGCATTTTGGTATTGTTCACATGGAACAAGGGCGCGCCGCCGCAAGCTCCCATGCATTCGCCTTCCTTCAGGGTGAACTTGCCGTCCGGCGTCGTCTCGTTGAAACCAATGCCGAGCTTGCATTGCAGATGATCGACGATCTGGTCGGCATCACGCAGCATGCAGGAGATGTTGGTACAGACCGTGATCTTGTATTTTCCCACCGGTTCCAGATCGTACATGTTGTAGAAGGTCGCCACTTCCAGTGCCGCGATCGGCGGGATGCCGAGATAATCCGCGACAAACGTGATGGTCTCCTTGGACAACCAGCCCTTTTCCGTCTGAGCGATCCGCAGGGCGGACATCACGGCGGCCTGCCGACGGTCGGCGGGATACTTGGTCAGTTCGTAATCGATCTTGGCTAGGGATTCTGGGGATAACATAGTCACTTATCTGTCTATCTCGCCGAACACGATATCCTGCGTTCCGATGATCGCAACCAGGTCGGCAATCATGTGGCCGCGCGTCATTTCATCCAGCGCCGAGAGGTGGGCGAAACCGGGCGCCCGGATCTTCAGGCGGTACGGCTTGTTGGCGCCATCGGAAATCAGGTAGATGCCGAACTCGCCCTTGGGGTGTTCGACCGCCGCGTAGGCTTCGCCGGTCGGCACATGGAAACCTTCGGTGAACAGCTTGAAGTGGTGGATCATGGATTCCATGTCCTGCTTCATGTGTTCGCGCGATGGTGGCGCAATCTTGTGGTTGTCGGTGATGACCGGACCCGGGTTCTTGCGCAACCAGTCCACACACTGCTTGATGATGCGGTTGGACTGACGGAACTCCTCGATGCGCACCAGATAACGGTCGTAGCAATCGCCGTTGACGCCGACCGGGATGTCGAAGTCCATCTTGTCGTAGACTTCGTAGGGCTGTTGCTTGCGCAGATCCCAAGCGATGCCCGAGCCACGCAACATCGGCCCGGTCATGCCGAGCGCCAGCGCGCGTTCCGGCGACACGACGCCGATACCGACCGTGCGCTGCTTCCAGATTCGGTTGTCCGTCAATAGGGTTTCGTACTCGTCGACATAGCCGGGGAAGCGGTTGGTAAAATCCTCGATGAAGTCCAGCAGGGAACCCTGACGGTTCTCGTTCATGCGCTTGATATCGGCTTCGCCATGAACGAGCGACTTTTCGTATTGCGGCATACGGTCCGGCAGGTCGCGGTAGACGCCGCCCGGACGGTAATAGGCCGCGTGCATGCGCGCACCGGAAACCGCCTCGTAGCAATCGAACAGATCCTCGCGTTCACGGAAGGCGTAGAGGAAAACGGTCATGGCGCCGACATCCAGCGCATGGGCGCCCAGCCACAGCAAATGATTGAGCACGCGCGTGATCTCGTCGAACATGACACGGATGTATTGAGCGCGCAACGGCACTTCGAGGCCGAGCATCTTCTCGATCGCCATGACGTAGGCATGTTCGTTTGCCATCATGGAGACATAATCGAGACGGTCCATGTAGGGCACGGACTGCAGGTAGGTGCGATTCTCGGCCAGCTTTTCGGTCGCGCGATGCAGGAGACCGATGTGCGGGTCGGCCCGCTGGATCACTTCACCGTCCAGTTCCAGCACCAGTCGCAGCACGCCGTGCGCCGCCGGATGCTGCGGCCCAAAGTTCATTGTGTAATTTCTAATCTCAGCCACGGCATTCGCCCTTCAAGTACCGGCTCATCGGAGTGCGTTCACAATGAACTTCAGTGGAGGCTAATGCCTGCCCACCAGGCGTTATGCCGGAGCTAAAGTTCATTGTGTAATTGCGAATCTCGGCCATGCCCTTAACCCTTATGGAACCCTTCGTCGCGTATGATGCGCGGCACGTTGTTGCGCAACTCAATGGAAACCGGCTGATAGATGACACGCTGCTGCTCGGGGTCGTAACGCATCTCGACGTTACCGATCATGGGGAAATCCTTGCGGAACGGATGACCGACGAAACCGTAATCGGTGAGCAAGCGTCGCAGGTCCGGGTGATCGTCAAACATGATGCCGTACAGGTCGAACGCCTCGCGCTCGAACCAGTTGGCGGCGGGCCACAGGCTGACCAGCGTCGGCAGTACCGGAAAATCGTCATCGCCGGCAAACACGCGCAAACGCAGCCGATGATTGAGGCTGACGGAAAGCAGATGACAGACCACGGCAAAGCGTTGCCCCTGCCAGGCACCATCGCCGTAATCGGCGTAATCGACACCGCACAGGTCGATGAGTTGCTCGAACCGAAGGTTCGGCGCATCCCGCAATGTCTGGCAGGCCGCAAGATAATCGGCAGCCTTGACCTCGATCGTGACCTCGCCCAGACGCTCCGTCAGCCCCGCCAGGCTATCGCCCAGAGCCTGCCTGATCTCTTCCACTAATTTCTGCAACCGCGCGCTCATCGATATTCTTCCCGCCTACCGCGCAATCGTATTGGTGCGCTTGATCTTGTTCTGCAACTGGATGATGCCGTAAAGCAGAGCCTCGGCCGTGGGCGGACAGCCTGGCACATAGACATCGACCGGCACGATGCGGTCGCAACCGCGCACCACGGAATAGGAATAATGGTAGTAGCCGCCACCGTTGGCACAGGATCCCATCGAGATAACCCAACGCGGCTCCGCCATCTGGTCATACACCTTGCGCAGGGCTGGCGCCATCTTGTTGACCAGGGTACCGGCGACGATCATCACATCCGATTGCCGGGGACTGGGCCTGAAAACGATACCGAAACGGTCGAGGTCATAACGGGCGGCACCTGCGTGCATCATCTCGACCGCACAACAGGCCAGACCGAACGTCATCGGCCACAGCGAACCCGTACGGGTGTAATTGATGACCGTATCCAGCGAGGTCGTTACAAAGCCTTTTTCCAGTATGCCTTCGATAGCCATGCTCTACACCATCACTCCCATTCGAGGGCGCCCTTCATCCACTCGTAGATAAACCCGACCACCAGCACGCCGAGAAACACCATCATGGCGATGAAGCCGGACATGCCGATTTCCTGGATGACGACTGCCCAGGGAAAGAGAAAAGCGATTTCGAGATCGAACAGAATGAACAGGATGGCGACGAGGTAGTAGCGCACATCGAACTTCATGCGCGCGTCTTCAAACGCTTCAAAGCCGCATTCGTAGGGGGAGTTTTTCTCCGCGTCGGGACGGTTGGGAGAGACCAGCTTGCCGAGAACGATAGGGGCAACGCCGACTGCCAGACCGACGGCGATGAACAACAGGATTGGAAAATAATTTTCCAGCAAGTTAAAACCCCAATTCTACTGCCCGGGCAGCCAGACATCTGGCCGGCAAAGCAAACTAAAGATTATTTGGTGCCGTCGGAGAGACTCGAACTCTCATGACTTTCGTCACCACCCCCTCAAGATGGCGTGTCTACCAATTTCACCACGACGGCAACTTTGCAGGCCGATACCTGCGAAAGCTGATTTTACTTCGGCACTACATCTGCCGCACTGGGTTCCGCCTGGGAATCCTCAGTGCCGGCAGGCACTTCCTTGCTAGGCGCAACCACCGAATTCGATTGCACCTTGACCACGCTCCCGGCTTCATCGCGGTGGCCGGCGATATAAGCCAACGCCAGACTGGCGGCAAAAAAGATGACGACGCAGATTGCAGTCGCGCGACTCATGAAATTGGACGATCCGCTGACCCCGAACAGACTGCCCGAAGCGCCGCTACCGAACGCCGCACCCATGTCGGCGCCCTTGCCGTGTTGCAACAGCACCAGACCGATAACACCGATCGCCGACAACACATGCACCACCAATACTAATGTTTCCATAATTCCCTAATCTTCCGCTTCATCGGGCGACGACGGCACCGGCTTCCGATGCGGCACGACAAATCGCAATGAATTCATCCGCATGCAAGGAGCAGCGCCCGATCAATCCGCCATCTATATCCGGCATAGCCAGTAATTGTGACGCATTTGACGGATTTACGCTACCCCCATAAAGGATACGCACCCGACTCGCGACATCCGCATCGCGCTCGGCGATCTGCCTGCGGATGAAAGTGTGCATGGCCTGCGCCTGTTCCGGCGTCGCCGTTTTGCCGGTGCCGATGGCCCATGAAGGCTCGTAGGCGATCACCGCCCGCAACTGCACCGCCCGCGACAGCACGTCCATGCCCAGCGTATTCAGGATCGCGATCATCTGACTGGCGACCACCGCCTCCGAAACACCGGACTCGCGCTCTTCCAGCGTCTCGCCGACACAGAAAATCGGCGTCAGGCCTGCCTTAAGCGCCATGCCAAAGCTGGCGGCCGCCGTTGTGTTGGTTTCGTGGATCAAGACCCGCCGCTCGGAATGCCCGATCAGCACGTAGGTACAGCCGAAATCCGCCAGCATCCTTGCCGAGACTGCGCCGGTGTAGGCGCCATGCTCATGCGGGCTGACATTCTGGCCACCCCAGGCGACATTGGTTCCCTGCAACAGCGCCTGCGCCTGGAACAGATAAGGGGCCGGCACGCAGACTGCGAAATCGGCGTTGCCCAACTCACGCAAACCTGACGTGATTTCAGAAATCAAGGTCTGGTTCTGCGCCAGGCTACCATGCATTTTCCAGTTGCCGACGACCAGTTTGCGACGCATTTTCTTAGTCATAAATTTTGCCGGATTCTACCTTGCCGCAAGTTGCATGGTCAATGAAGCGGGCACGAACAGCCTACTCCGAAGGCTGCCAATGCTTGACGCGCAACTGCAGGGTTTCGTTGCCATTGTAGAGGTTGCTCTGCAACTCGTAGACCAGCGCCACCGGCGACGGCAACAAGTCCTGCTGCTGAAAGAAAATGGCATCGTATTGCCTGCCATCCTTGTGTAAAACCAGTTTGAGATGACGCTCGCCGACAATGCGCTGGGATCGCACCTCGAACACATCAAAGAAATCCGGCGGCGGAAAGCCCTGCCCCCAGACTTGTCTCTGCAAATCCAGCGCCGTCCGCAGCTGCATCTCTTCAGCGTCCAGCCGGCCATCCACCTCGATGACGGCATCAAGGTCGGCGGGCGACAGGGACTCCGTGGCGACCTGCTCGAACGCGCGAACGAACCGCTCGAAATCCGCTTCCCTGATAGACAGGCCGGCCGCCATCGCGTGTCCGCCGAATTTCACGATCAGGCCAGGCTCGCGCTTGGCGACCAGATCCAGCGCATCGCGCAGATGCAAACTCCTGATCGAGCGCCCCGACCCCTTGAGCAAGCCATCTCCTGCAGGGGCAAAGGCGATGACCGGGCGATGATGCCGCTCCTTGATGCGAGAAGCCAGAATGCCGATCACTCCCTGGTGCCAATCCGGATGATACAGACTCAAGGTATACCGCTCGGCCGCATCGATCTCGTCCAGCGCGATGCCGGCAAGCTCCTGCATCTCGGCCTCGATCGAGCGGCGCGCCTGATTCAACTCATGCAACTGCTGCGCCATGCGCAAGGCCGTTGCATCATCGTCCGTCAGCAGACAGGCGATACCCAGGGTCATGTCATCGAGCCGGCCAGCCGCATTGAGGCGCGGCCCCAAGCTGAACCCCAGGTCCTGCGCCGTCACCGTTTCCGCCTGGCGACCGGCGACTCCCAGCAAAGCCTTGATGCCCGGGCAGGCCCTGCCGGCACGGATGCGTCGCAGGCCCTGTTCGACCAGGATACGGTTGTTCTCGTCCAGCCGCACCAGATCCGCCACTGTCCCCAATGCCACAATATCCAGCAATTCGGTCAGATTGGGCCCAACCTTGTTTCCGAAAGCGCCGCGAGTACGCAATTCCGCACGCAAGGCTAGCATGGCATAGAAAATCACGCCGACGCCGGCCAGGTGCTTGCTGGGGAAATCACAGCCACGTTGGTTCGGATTGATCATGCAGGCGGCGGCAGGCGTGCGTTCGCCCGGCAGGTGATGATCGGTGATCAGCACCTGTATCCCCAGCGCATTGGCCGCCTCCACTCCTTCCACGCTGGCAATGCCGTTATCGACCGTGATGATGATGTCGGGCTGTCGCGTCGCCGCCAGTGTGACGATCTCCGGCGTCAGTCCATAGCCATACTCGAAACGGTTGGGCACCAGGAAATCGACGTCAGCACCCATGCTGCGCAACCCGCGCACGGCGACCGCCGTCGCCGTCGCTCCGTCCGCGTCATAATCGCCGACCACCAGCAGACGCTTGCCGGCCTCGATGGCGTCCGCCAGCAGCTTCGCCATAAACGGGTTATGGGTCAGCCGTTCGGGCGGGATCAACCCGGCAAGCGATACCTCCAGTTGCGCCGGCGATCGAATGCCACGCGCCGACAATATTCTTGCCAGGGTCGGCGAAACGCCGGCTGCCATCAGCGTTGCCATGGCCTCTCGATCAAATTTTCGTTCGACGACGTTCGTCATGCACGCTCCGCAAAATAGGACTGGACGGCACGGCGCCTGCGCCAGAATTTTAAAAGGTCCAACCAGCTCAGGTCCGCCTGCAACGCCTCGCCCCTGCCGGCCAGATAAAGCCGCAGCCCGCGCAGCTTGCCGCGGCTCAACGCGTCGACCACCAACTGCAGACCGCTGTCGACAGCGGATGCATCATCCAGCCACCAGCTAATCGGAACCTGGCCATGCATGTCGGCCGCAGCGGGTACCGCCCCTTTATAGGTCACATGGCCAAGCCGCGCCAGACCCTTGACCAGAGGCGAGTCGCCGTAAGCGAACAGAGTTCGCCCATTCCCGGCTTGCGGCGGTTGACCGCCGCCCCAGAACCACAGACTGTTGCATGCCGGCAAACCGCGCGCTTCCCGTTGCTGGTTGACCGGATGCGCATGCAACAGCATCTGGATCTCATTGCCGAGGTGCTGCCAGCGGGCGGCATCGGGCCCCGCCGGCAAGAACGCGTGGATGTCGCGGTCCATCGCCCGGTCGGGAGACTGCGTCGACACCGCCGGCATTGCAGCTACCTGCAGATACCAGTGTCCTGAAGTTCCGGCCGCGAACTGCATCCCGTCGTCGGCAAAATGTCCGTTCAGCCCGTCGAGCAACGCTGAAGCCTCATCCGCTGATAGCGGCAACGGCACCGGCGCCGAAAGGGTAAAGCAATCCCGTTGCAGCTGAAGATGCACCGGATCGGCGAACAGCACGCGACTGCTGTCGAAGGCAGGACCGTTTTCTGCCCAGTCTTCACCGCAATAAGCGATGGCAGCCAAGGACAATGCGTCGCCGGCATCCATTCCCGCAACGGCCTGTCGGCACAGCAACATTTCCATGCCCTCCGCCACGCGCGTCAGGCGCGCCTTGGCCAACAGGCCGGCAAGAACGGAGTCCGCCCCTGACTGAAGGACCTGCGGAAAACGGGATTGCGGAATGAAAAGATCGAGTTGCAAAATGATGTGGTGGCATCCGCCCTGTGGGCTACGCAGTTAGATAAGAAATTGCGCTGAATATACCATCTATCCCGGTCGATTTCAGGGCAGCTGTGGGCGATCGCCGATATTCGCGCGGCGGCGAGCCAAAAAATCATGCCAATTTCACCCAATTGTCACTTTCGCCTGAACCATCTGCCAGCTAAGATGACCTATTGATGACAATCACATTGATACCCGCAGCCCACTTTATTCCATGATGAACCTGATTTTGTGGCGTCACGCCGAAGCAGAAGACGGCAGCCCCGACATCGAACGCCGGCTGACCGACAAAGGACACAAACAGGCGCAAAGAATGGCCGCCTGGCTGAAAACACAGCTGCCGGACGATACGCGAGTCCTGGTCAGCCCGGCCACCCGCACGCAACAAACCGCGCAGGCGCTGACCGCAGACTACACCACCGTCGACCAGTTGGCGCCCGGCGCCTCAGCAGAGCAGTTGCTGGCGATCGCCGACTGGCCGATAGCCAGGGGCACTGTCCTGATCGTCGGCCATCAGCCCGCACTGGGCATGGCGGCGGCCAAGGCGATGACCGGTCGAACCGATTACTGGAGCGTCAAAAAAGGTGCAATATGGTGGCTAAACAGCCGCGTGCGCGGCGACGAACGGCAGACGCTGTTGCGTGCCGTATTGTCGCCCGAGATGATCGATGCATGAGCATGGTCGTAACAAAACCACGACAAACATAAGCAGAACAGGAGCATGCAGGTGAATACGATACTGATCGCCAATCCCAAGGGTGGTAGTGGCAAAACCACGATCTCGACCAATCTTGCCGGTTATTTTGCCAACCGCGGCAAGCACGTCGTGCTGTCGGATATGGACCGGCAAAAATCGGCGACCGCCTGGCTCAACCGCCGCGACGTCTCCCTGCCCCTGATTCACGGCCTCGACGGTCGCGGCAAACACGCTGATAGCATGAGTGCGGATTGGACCATCATCGATGCGCCGGCCGGCATCCATGGCGACAAATTGAGCGAGGCCGTGAAAAAGGCTGATTGGGTCGTGGTTCCGATTCAACCATCCGCCTTCGATATCGGCGCCACCGAAGACTTTCTCGATATCCTGCGCGCCGAGAAAGCCGTGCGCAAGGAACGCACTTTCGTCGCCATGGTCGGCATGCGCGTCGACCCGCGCACCAAAAGCGCCATCAAACTGCAGGAATTCCTCGATAACGCCGGCTTCCCGGTGATGACCAATCTGCGCGACGGCCAGATCTACATGCAGGCCGCCGAACAGGGCATGAGCATCTTCGACATGCGGCCGTCGCTGGTCAAACGCGACCTGCAGCAATGGGCGCCTTTGCTGCAATGGCTGACCAGCGCCGACCGCAATGCCAAATGAAATAGAACTCAAGCTCCGTGTCGATGCCGGCGACATCCCGCGCCTGCGCCGTCATCCGGCCATCCGCCGGCACTTGCAAGGCAAGCCGCAGACACGCCGACTGGTCAGCACCTACTACGACACGCCTGACCTGCAACTGCTGCAACAGGACGTCAGTCTGCGCGTCAGGCGCATGTCCGGCGGCTGGTTCCAGGCGGTCAAGGGCAGCGGCCACTCGCTGGCAGGGCTGCACCAGCGCATGGAGTGGGAAGACATCATCGCCCGCGGCCAGCCGGATTTCACCAAGATCACCGAGCCTTCGCTGGCCCGCATCTTTGCCGATCAGGCGCTGCGCGACGCGCTAAGGCCGATTTTCGTCACCGACGTCAAGCGCACCGAATGGCAGTTGGCCCATGCCGACGGCACCACCATCGAGGTCGCGCTCGATCTGGGCCGGCTGGAAGTCGACGGTAAGGCCGAGCCGATCAGTGAGGTAGAGCTCGAATTGAAACAGGGCGAGGCATGGTGCCTGTTCGAACTCGCTGCGGAGCTGCAACAGGACATCCCGCTCAGCATCGAAAACGTCAGCAAGGCCGAGCGCGGCTATCGCCATTTTCGGCCATCGGCCCTGTCGGCATCTCGCGCACAGGCCGTCAAACTGACGGCAAAAGCCACAAGAACTGAGGCATTCCAGGCCATCGGGCTGGAATGCCTGCGCCAGTTGCAGGCCAACCAGGAACTGGTGCTGCAGTCGGACATGGAAGCCACGCACCAGATGCATGTCGCCATCCGCCGCCTGAAAGTGGCATTCAAACTGTTCCGCTTCGACGATCCGGCCTTGCGCGGGGAGGTGGCCTGGCTCAACCGCCTGCTCGGCAACGCGCGCAACTGGGACGTGCTGGGCCATGAAATCCTTCCGCAACTGCTACCGCGTGCCGAAGAACGGAATGCGGTTCAGGCACTGCTGGAAAAACGCCGGCACGGCAGCTATCAGCGTCTGCACAAGGCGATCGACAGTCAACGCTATCAGACCTTGCTACTCAAACTGGGCATGGCGCTCACGAAGAAATCCGGCCAAGACAAACGCGCTGCTGGAAAAATTTTACAGCGCCGGCTGCGAACGCTGGACCGCAAGCTGCCCTGGGAAGAATCCCGCCTCGATACGATGAGCCAGGCTCAGCTACATCACATCCGTATCCAGTTCAAGCGCCTGCGCTACATGCAGGAATTTTTCGGCTTGACCGGATTCCGCCAACTCTCCACCAAGTCGCTGGTTCAACTGCAAAAGCTGATAGGAACGCTGAATGACCTGCGCGTCGCCAGGCAAATGCTGCGCAGCATCACACAACGTCTGCCGGACGATAGCGGCGCAACGGTGAGTGCGACCATCAGCCGCCGCAACGATCAGCTGTCGCAGATCGCAAGGCACCGGTTGCAATCCTGCTGGCAGCAGCTGCGCCAGAAAAAAAGCGGGCGCAAATGATGCCGTCCGCATAAAAATCCACTAAACTGCCCGCATCTAAACGTCACTAGAGAACCGCCATGAATCTGGAAAAAGTCATCTTCGGATTTTTCATCGTCCTCGCCCTGACTCTCAATTTCGGTTACTTCATCGGCGACATGGACAATCCTGCGCATCACCACGTCTATGAGCTTTACGCCGCCATCGTCGTCAACCTGATTGCCACCGTGCTGAAATTCGGCGACCGCACGCAGATCGGAGCGGTGCACCTTGCCACCAGCCTGGTTGCCGACCTGCAGCTGATCACGGCAGCCGTGCTGTTCGCCGCCGTCAGCGGCACGCCGAGCGAAGCAACGATGATCAACCACGTAGTCTCGCTCTCCGGCGGCGCCCTGCTGGCAAACGTCATCTCGGTCATTCTGCTGATCGCAGAAACCGTCACGCTGCGTCGCTAAGCACTGCGGCCGACAAACGGCCACAGCCGACGGGATACCGACTTGAACAACATCACCTTCCTGATTCTGCGTCGCATGCGTGCGCCGCTGATCGCCGTCATCGTCAGCTTCGCCATCGCGGTGGCCGGCCTGTCTCTGATGCCGGGGATCGAGATCGATGGCCAGACCAGCCGGCTGTCGCTGTTCGAGGCCTTCTACATCATCACCTACACCGCCACCACCATCGGCTTCGGCGAAATCCCGCAACCGTTCAGCACGGCACAACGCCTGTGGATGACGCTATCCATCTACATGACGGTGATTCCCTGGTTCTACGCCATCGGCAAGATCATTTCGCTGTTTCAGGATTCCGGTCTGCGTCAGGCCGTCACCACCTCGAGATTCGCGCGCGAGGTGCAGAACCTGCACGAACCCTTCTACATCATCTGCGGCTATGGCGAAACCGGCGCACTGCTCGTCAGCGCACTGGATCGCAAGCTCATTCGCGTGGTCGCCATCGAAATCCAGCAGGACCGCGTCAACGATCTGGAACTCGAGGACTACCAGTTCGACATCCCGGTCCTCTGTGCCGATGCACAACTGCCGGACGTGCTGCTGAAAGCCGGCCTGCGCCACCCGATGTGTGCCGGCGTCGCCGCTCTGACCGATCAGGATCACGTCAATCTGGCGATCGCCATCGCCGTCAAGCTGATCAATCCCGACCTGAAAGTGCTGGCGCGCGCCGACCATGCCGAGACCGCAGCCAACATGGCCTCCTTCGGCACAGATCACATCATCAACCCGTATGCCCTGTTCGGCGACCATCTGGCGATGGAAGTCCATGCGCTGGGCACCTACCTGCTGCACGAGTGGCTGACCGGCGTGCCCGGCGACAGCCTGCCATCGCCGGCCTGCCCGCCCATCGGCCGCTGGATTGTCTGCGGTTATGGCCGCTTCGGCAAATCGGTGGTGGAAAACCTGCAACGCGAACATATCACCACCACTATCGTTGAGGCCGATCCGGAGCTGACCGGCTGCGAAGACTGCATCATAGGCAGCGGCGCAGAGGCAAAGACGCTGGAAGAAGCCGGCATCCGTGACGCGGTCGGCATTGTCGCCGGCACCGACAACGACATCAACAACCTGTCCATCGTCATGACGGCGCGCGAAATGAATCCCGAACTGTTCGTCGTCATTCGCAAAAACCGCCGTTACAACGAGCCCCTGTTCGAACACTTCAATGCCGACATCACCATGCAACCGAGCGACATCATCGCGCACGAATGCCTCGCGCACATGATCTCGCCTCTGCTGGCGCAGTTCCTGTCCATGATGCGCAGCCAGACCAACGCATGGGCCAACCAGTTGATCAGCCAGTTGGTCGGCATCGTCGGCGAGAATGTGCCGGAGACCTGGTCGATCACGATCGACCACCGCCATGCACCCGCGGTCTTCAACTTCCTGTCCTGGGGCAAGACCATCACGCTCGACACCCTGTTGCGCGACCCCAGTAACCGCGAAAACAGGTTGGACCTGGTAGCGCTGCTGTTGCTGCGCGATAACCAGCCCATGCTGCAGCCCGAAGCCGACCTGACCTTGAAACCCGGCGATCAGATCCTGTTCTGCGGCCAGCCCGCCGCCAAGGATGCATTGCCGTTGACCCTGAGCAAATACAAGGCCCTCAGCTATATTCTGGACGGCACCGAAATCCCGGACGGCCTCATCTGGCGCTGGGTCAGCGGCAAACTGGAAGCCAGAAGAAACGGCAAGGGTAGCGAATAAAAAAACCGCTGTTGAACAGCGGTTTTTTATTCCCAACGCAGGCAACTCAGTAATAGCGCCTGCCACCATGACCGTGACGTTGGTGCTTATCGTGCCCCTTCTTCCATGAGCCGCCCTTCTCGCCATGGTATTGGATGTTCATGGCATAGGGCTGCGCACGATAAACCGCGACCGGATGACCCGGCACCACATGAGTGGGCGCGGTGTAGCCGTGCTGATAGTAGCCGATGCTGGAGACTCCGTGCCCGGTGCTGACGCTGACGCGCACGGGAATGGTTCTGCCGGGATCGTGGTCGAGCATGGTCGTGTAATCGCGGCCGTTGTAGCGGTAGCTGACCAGATAACCGGTCGTGACCGTCTGCCAGCTGTCCATCACCACACAGCGCTCGACCGGCCGGTTCTGATAGGTCACGGTCTGATTGTTGCTGATGCGATCACCGACGACAGCGCCGATGCCGGCACCGACAGCAGCACCGGCGACACGGCCGTTGCCCTTGCCGATCTGACTGCCGAGCAGGCCGCCGGCCACGCCGCCGATGATGGCGCCGACCGGAGAACGGTCATAACTGCCGACGGATTCGCGCACATATTCGGTATGACAACTCTGTACCGGCTGATTGACCCGTTCATACTGCGGCGTCACTGCCAGCACGCGCGCCTGATCGAAATACTCGTCGTCGGCCATGGCGGGCAATGAGATACCTGCGGTTATCAAAGCGGTTACGATGATGTCTTTACGCATTTTATTCCTCGCTTTCAAATGTCCCTGCCAAATACTGCAGGTCACTCTCTAACGAAGGCCAGACGCGCGCTGATGACTGCCGTTTGTAACGGATTTGTAACTCATGATTTTCATGAGTCACATTGCAGACAACGGCTGGCCACTGCACTGCATCCGCCAAAGACCGCGCCGATTACGGACGCTCTGTAGCCAACAGTCGATTCAGCATCTCCAGCCCGAAACCGACGCCGAAACCGCTGACATCGCTGGCGGCTGCACCCAACCCACCCTTGCGGTTGACCGCGGACAGGTCGACATGCAGCCAGGGCAGATCGCCCTCGATGAAGCGCGACAAGAACCTAGCCGCCAGCACATGATCGGCCTCGGAATCCAGCGTGCATTGCTTGACGTCGGCGACAGCGCTGTCGATATCCTCATCGTAGTCTTCGTCAAACGGGAAGGCGCAGACCCGCTCGCCACAGGCCTGCCCCACCGCTACCGCCTTGCACAGCCACTCCGGACGATTGCCCAGCACGCCGCTGTAACGCGTGCCGACGGCAGCCACCATGCTGCCGGTCAAGGTTGCAAAATCCATGATGAATTCGGGTTTTGCGCGGGAAGCCAGGGTCAGCGTGTCGGCCAGCACCATGCGCCCCTCCGCATCGGTATGCACGATCTCGATCGTCGTGCCGTTGAGCGCGGTGACCACATCGTTCTGCTTGTAGGCCGTCGGGCTGATATGGTTCTGCGCGATCGGCAACCAGCAGTCGATGCTGACCGGCAGCCTGCTTTCGGTGGCTGCCAGCAGAATGCCAAGCGCCACCGCCGAGCCGTTCATGTCCTCGTGCATGCCGTGCATGTATCGTGCCGGTTTCAGATTATGGCCGCCGGTATCGAAACAGATGCCCTTGCCGACAAGGGCGATGCGCTTTTTCGCCGATTTCGGCCGGTAGCGCAGATGTACGATAGCGGCATCCTGCGGCTCCGAACCCTGTCCGACGGCGACAAAGGCGCCCGCGCCCATTTTCTGCAGGCGCTTCATATCATATTCCTCAAACTCCCAGCCATGTTGTTTCGCGAGCTTTGCGAGTTTTTCGCGATAAATGCGCGGGGTAAGCTCGTTCGGCGGCAGCATGGTCAGCGTCCGGCACAGCGTGTTACCGGCAACCTGCGCCTGCACGCCGGCGATGTCATGCAGTTGCGCACCGAGCAGCCGGATGGACTTCATGGGTTTGCTCTTGTCTTTCTTAATCTTGCGGTTCGGCAGCGTTTGCGCGTTGAGCAGCGCCACATAGACAGCATCGCGCGCAGCAGCCTGGCGGAAGGCCTCGTCCCCGATGACGGCGATGGTCAGGCGCTCAGGCTTTTCATCCAGCAGAGGCTTGATAGCTTTACGCAGGCTGGTATGCCGCTGAAAAGGCGTCTGCGCCGGATCCAGCACCAGCCAGCCGGACAGCGCACCATTCGGCAGATCCAGGTTCAAGGCGCTTTTCTGCAAATCCGCATATTGTCCGCGACCGCGCTTCAGTCTGGACTCCAATGCGGCTGCGAACGGTATGCCGGAAGGCTGACCGGGCGGCAGCACGAACAGGATATGGGTGCTTTTTTCCAGCGCTTTTTCGTCGGCGGGAAGGACGTTTTGTATGATCTCTATGGTCACGGAACACCTGTCGATTTTTATCTGAATTTTTACTTGGTTTTGAACAGCATAGCGCGCGTCCCGGCGGCGGGGAAAGCGCCGCCAAACTTGACCAATAGCGCCAAAAACGCCAATATAGCGACTTTCTGGACCGCGCTGGCAAGTTGAATCGCGTGTATATTTTTAAGGTTAGCCCGAACTGCCTGAACGACCTTGTCCTGCATCATTAAATTATTAGAAGAATCTGGTATTTCCGGTTTGATGCAGCATTTCGACTGATTATACCCACCCCAACTGAATAAAAGTTTCCTGGAGACTCTTACATGGCATTAACCCCCGATATCGACCAGCAAGAAACCCAAGAATGGCTCGAATCACTTGACTCCGTGCTGGAAAACGAAGGTGCGGAACGAGCCCATTTCCTGCTGGAGACCATGGTCGATAAGGCGCGTCGCTCCGGTGCCTATTTGCCCTACAACGCCACCACGGCCTACGTGAACACCATCCCGGCCCACCTGCAGCAAAAGCTGCCGGGCGATCCGTCGATGGAACGCAAGATCCGCGCCCTGATTCGCTGGAACGCCATCATGACGGTACTGCGTGCCAACGAAAAATCCCCGGGGCTCGGCGGCCACATCGCCAGCTTCCAGTCGGCCGCCACCTTGTATGACGTAGGCTTCAATCACTTCTTCCGCGCCGCCAATGAGAGCTTCGGCGGCGACTGCGTGTATTTCCAGGGCCACTCCTCGCCCGGTATCTACGCCCGCGCCTTCCTCGAAGGCCGCATCAGCGAGGAACAGCTGGACAATTTCCGCCAGGAGACCGGCGGCAAAGGCCTGCCTTCATATCCACACCCGTGGCTGATGCCGGATTTCTGGCAGTTCCCGACCGTGTCCATGGGCCTCGGCCCGATTGCCGGCATCTACCAGGCACGCTTCCTCAAGTACCTGCACAACCGCGGCATCGCCGACACTTCCGACCGCAAGGTCTGGGTGTTCTGCGGCGACGGCGAAATGGACGAGCCGGAATCGCTCGGCGCCATATCCCTGGCCGCACGCGAGAAACTCGACAACCTGATTTTCGTCATCAACTGCAACCTGCAACGCCTGGACGGCCCGGTGCGCGGCAACGGCAAGATCGTGCAGGAACTGGAAGCGGACTTCCGTGGTTCCGGCTGGAACGTGCTGAAAGTGCTGTGGGGCTCCTACTGGGATCCGCTGCTGGCCATGGACAAGGACGGCCTGCTGAAGAAGCGCATGGAAGAGTGCGTGGACGGCGAATACCAGAACTTCAAGCAAAAGGGTGGCGCCTACACGCGCGAGCACTTCTTCGGCAAGTATCCGGAGCTGAAGGAGATGGTCGCCGCCATGTCCGACGAGGACATCTGGCGTCTGAACCGTGGCGGTCATGATCCGCACAAGGTTTACGCCGCCTATCACGCCGCGGTCAACCACAGCGGCCAGCCCACCGTCATCCTCGCCAAGACCGTCAAGGGTTACGGCATGGGCGAAGAAGGTGAGGGCCAGAACACGACCCACCAGCAGAAGAGCATGAGCATCGAAGCGCTGAAGAAATTCCGCGACCGTTTCGACCTGCCGCTGACCGACGAACAGGTAGAGAACCTCACCTACTACAAGCCGGCAGCTGACTCCCCTGAAATCAAATACATGATGGACCGCCGCCAGACGCTGGGCGGCTTCGTGCCGTCGCGCCGCCGCAAGGGTAACGAACTCGTCACGCCCGAACTGTCGGCCTTCGAAAACATGCTGGGCGCCACCGGCGAGCGCGAGATCTCGACCACCATGGCATTCGTGCGCATCCTCTCGACCCTGGTCCGCGACAAGCAGATCGGCAAGTACGTGGTGCCCATCGTGCCGGATGAGGCCCGCACCTTCGGCATGGAAGGCATGTTCCGCCAGCTCGGCATCTACTCCTCCGTCGGCCAGTTGTACGAACCGCAGGATGCCGACCAGGTTATGTTCTACAAGGAGCAGAAGGACGGCCAGATTCTGGAGGAAGGCATCAACGAAGCCGGTTCCTTCTCGAGCTGGCTAGCTGCCGCCACCTCCTACAGCGTGACTGGCGTGCAGATGATTCCGTTCTACATCTTCTATTCGATGTTCGGCTTCCAGCGTATCGGCGACCTCGCCTGGGCCGCCGGAGACAGCCGTGCGCGCGGATTCCTGCTCGGCGCCACCGCCGGCCGCACGACGCTGAACGGCGAAGGCCTGCAACATGAGGACGGCCACAGCCATCTGATGTCGGCGACCATCCCCAACTGCGTCTCCTATGACCCGACCTTTGCCTACGAACTGGCAGTCATCATCCAGGAAGGTCTGCGCCGCATGGTGCAGAATCAGGAGGATGTCTACTACTACATCACCCTGATGAACGAGAATTACAGCCATCCGGCCATGCCGAAGGGCGTTGAAGCCGGCATCCTCAAGGGCATGTACCCGTTCAGTCAGTCCAAGGCCAAGGGCCCCAAGGTGCAACTACTGGGTAGCGGCGTCATCCTGCGCGAGGTCATCGCAGCCGCGGAACTGCTCGAGAAGGATTGGGGCGTCGCCGCCGACATCTGGAGCGTCACCAGCTTCACTGAACTGCGCCGCGAAGGCCTCGACGTAGAACGCTGGAACCTGCTCAATCCGGAAAAGAAACAGAAGCAGAGCTATGTCTCCGAATGTCTAGCCAAGGCCGAAGGCCCGGTCATCGCATCGACCGACTACATGAAGTCCTTCGCCGACCAGATCCGCGCCTTCATCCCGCAACGCTATGTCGTGTTGGGTACCGATGGCTTCGGCCGTTCGGATTCGCGCGAAGCCCTGCGCGACTTCTTCGAGGTCGACCGCTACCACGTCGTACTGGCCACGCTGAAGGCGCTGGCTGATGAAGGCAAGCTGCCGGCTGCGAAGGCGGCGGAAGCCATCAAGAAATACAAGATCAATGCAAACCGTCCGAATCCAATGACGGTTTAATTCGGGAGACGATCAGAAAATGACAATCAAGGAAGTACTCGTCCCTGATATCGGGAACTTTGACAGCGTCGATGTCATTGAAGTGTTGGTCAAGGCCGGAGACGTCATCAGCAAGGACGATTCGCTGATCACGCTGGAATCCGACAAGGCCTCGATGGACATTCCCGCCCCCTTCGGCGGCACGGTGAAGGAAATCAGGATCAAGGTCGGCGACAAGGTCTCGCAAGGCACGCTGATTCTGACGGTGGATGCTAGCGACGCCGATGTCCCGGCCAAACCGACAGAGGCAGCCAAGCCAGCGGAACCGGCAAAGCCTGCTGCACAGGCCAAGGTCGAGGAAGCGCCAAAAACCCCCATTCCCGAACCCAGCCGCCCGGCCCCGGAACCGCCCAAGGTCATCCAGCCAGCCGCCACGCCGAACCCGGTCGGCGCCAGCGCCGTTGTCGCCAGCGGCAAGCGCTCGCATGCCACACCGTCGGTCCGCAAGTTCGCCCGCGAACTGGGTGTCGACCTCGCGCTGGTGCAAGGCAGCGGCCCGAAGAACCGCATCCTGCAAAGCGACGTGCAAGCCTTCGTCAAGGGTGAACTGGCGAAGCCGCGCAGCGAGGCGATGGGCGGCACTGGCTTGTCCACATTGCCGATGCCGGTCATCGATTTCAGCCAGTACGGCAACATCGAGAGCAAGCCGCTGTCGCGCATCAAGAAACTGTCCGGCGCCAACCTGCACCGCAACTGGGTGACGGCACCGCATGTCACACAGTTCGACGAAGCCGATATCACTGATCTCGAGGGCTTCCGCAAGTCCATGCAGGCCGACGCCGAAAAACGCGGCGTCAAGCTGACCATGCTGGCTTTCCTGATGAAGGCAGTGGTGAACGCCCTGCGTGCCTATCCGAACTTCAATGCGTCACTCTCGCCCACCGGCGAAGAGCTGATTCTCAAGCAGTACTATCACATCGGCTTTGCCTGCGACACACCTGACGGTCTCGTAGTGCCGGTGATTCGCGACGTCAACCGGAAGGACGTGCTCGATATCGCCCGCGACCTCGGCGAACTGTCGGCCAAGGCGCGCGAGCGCAAACTCAAGGTCGAGGAGATGCAGGGCGGCTGCTTTACCATTTCCAGCCTGGGCGGCATCGGCGGTACGGCATTCACGCCCATCATCAACTGTCCGGAAGTGGCCATTCTCGGTGTGTCACGCTCGTCCATGCAGCCGGTCTACAACCCGCAGACCAAGCAGTTCGACCCGCGCCTGATCCTGCCGCTATCGCTGTCCTACGATCACCGCGTCATCGACGGTGCCGACGGCGCCCGCTTCACCAGCCACTTGCGCATGATGTTGTCCGACGTGCGCCGGTTGTTACTTTAAATTCCTGGCCACAGAGACCACAGGACTTCAGGGTGAATCTCTTTTGATCGCTTTCACACCGGTTCTCTCTGTGAATCCTGTGTGCTCTGTGGCTTAAATAAGGGTATTGATGAATGAGTCAGTTAACTGAAGTTCTGGTGCCGGATATCGGCAACTTCGACAGCGTCGATGTTATTGAAGTGCTGGTCAAGGCCGGCGACGTCATCGCCAATGAAGACCCGCTGATCACACTCGAATCCGACAAGGCCTCGATGGACATTCCGTCCTCGCATGCCGGCACGGTGAAGGAAGTCAAGGTCAAGGTCGGCGACAAGGTAGCCAAAGGCTCCCTGATTTTGCTGCTGGAAGCCGCAGATGCGGTCGAAGCCGCGCCTGCGGCGAAACCGGCGCCCGCTCCGGCAAAGATTGAGCCGACTCCTGTCACTGCACCGGCACCTGCCGTTGCCAGCGGCAATAACGATATCGAAACCGAAGTCGTCGTGCTCGGCTCCGGCCCCGGCGGCTACACCGCCGCCTTCCGCGCTGCCGACCTCGGCAAAAAGGTTGTGCTGATCGAGCGTTATTCCACACTGGGCGGCGTCTGCCTCAATGTCGGCTGTATCCCGTCCAAGGCACTGCTGCATACGGCCAAGGTCATCACCGAGGCGGATGAAACAAGCCATCACGGCGTCAGCTTCGGCGCACCGAAGATCGACCTCGATGCGTTGCGCAGCTGGAAGGCCAGCGATGTGGTCGGCAAGCTGACCGCAGGCCTCGGCCAGATGGCGAAACAGCGCGGCGTCACCGTCGTGCAAGGTATCGGCAAATTCACCAGCCCGCACCAGATCGAAGTCACCGATGCCGACGGCAAGGTGACGCGCGTCGGCTTCCAGCATGCCATCATCGCTGCCGGCTCGCAGGCCACCAAGTTCCCGGGCGCACCGGAAGACGATCGCATCATGGACTCCACCGGCGCGCTGGCGCTGGCCGATATCCCAAAGCGCATGCTGGTCATCGGTGGCGGCATCATCGGCCTCGAGATGGGTACCGTGTACGACGCTTTCGGCAGCAAGGTCAGTGTCGTCGAATTCATGGACGGCCTGATCCCCGGTTGCGACCGCGATCTGGTCCGGCCCCTGCACAAGCGCATGGAAAAACGTTTCGAGAAGATCATGCTGTCGACCAAGGTCGCCAAAATGGAAGCCAAGAAGGACGGCATCCATGTCAGCTTCGAGGGCGAGAATGCACCAGCCGGTGTCGAAGTCTATGACCGCGTGCTGGTCGCCATCGGCCGCCGTCCGAACGGCAAGCTGATCGGCGCCGAGAATGCCGGCGTCGCTGTCGACGAACGCGGCTTCATCGCCGTCGACAAGCAGATGCGCACCAACGTGCCTCATATCTTCGCCATCGGCGATATCGTCGGCCAGCCGATGCTGGCGCACAAGGCCACGCATGAGGGCAAGGTGGCGGCAGAAGTGATTGCCGGCCACAAGGTCGAATTCCAGGCCATGTGCATCCCTTCAGTGGCCTATACCGACCCTGAAGTAGCTTGGGCCGGCGTCACCGAGACCGAAGCCAAGGAAAAGGGCATCGCCATCGAAAAAGCCTCCTTCCCTTGGGCTGCCAGCGGCCGCGCACTTTCCATCGCGCGCTCTGAAGGCGCGACCAAGCTGATCTTCGACAAGGAAACACACCGCGTCATCGGCGCCGGTATCGTCGGCGTCAATGCCGGCGAACTGCTGGCCGAAGCGGTACTGGCGATCGAGATGGGGGCCGACGCGCACGATCTCGGCCTGACCATACACGCACACCCGACCCTGTCGGAAACGGTCTGCTTTGCTGCGGAAATGAAGGAAGGAACGATTACCGACCTTTACATCAAGAAGCGGTAATCGCGGTTCGCCGCCGGCGACTGCCGGTCATGCGAAACCAGTTCAGAACGACAAAAACCCCGAACGCCTCAGGCGCTCGGGGTTTCTGTTTTTGGAGCCTCAGGACTTGCTGCAGTGGCCGGCGCTTCAGGGGATGCGCTAGCAGGAGCTTTGGCTTGCGCCGGCTTCTTCGCAGCAGGTTTTTTGGCGGCCGGTTTCCTGGCTGCAGGTTTGGCAGTTGTCGCCTTGGCACCGGAAGCCTTGGTGGCCGCTGGTTTTTCAGCAGCCGGTTTGGCTGCAGGTTTCTTGGCAGCGGGCTTTCTCGTGGCTGGTTTTTTTGCAGCGGACTTTTTGGCCGCGCCTGTCGGTTTGGCAGCGGTACTTGCCGGTTTTACAGCGGCCGGCGCTGCCTTGCCCTTGTCCCCAACGCTACTGACCACCTTGGTCAGTACTTTTTTCCCCGCAACCACGACTGCAGCCAGTGCGACTTTCTTCAGGATATTCTTGAAAAAACCCATGATGCCTCCTATTGGCAAGTGACAAGTTTCAGTTCGCTCCCCGGAAACTCCGCCTGCAGACTTTCAAGTTCCGGCACCAGCTCGGACGACATGTTGCTGATGTAAAGACTCGAACGACCCTGCTCCTGGTTGCGAACCCCTTTTACCGCATTGTTTACACCCCTGCTTTTTAAATCTTCCAACAGTTTAGTCGCTAATTGCTCATCCTTGAACACCCCGAGCGAAATTACATTGGCAGACTGCTGGTCCTGCACCACCACCATGTCGGTCAATCCGAGCGCGCGCAACTCGTCCATCCGCGCCTGCGCCTGCTGCGCATTGCCGGCACGCGGGATATAGACCCAGTAGCGCTTCGCCTCTTGCGCAGAATGCTGGATGACGCGGCTTTCCAGCGCGTGGCGGCTCAAATGGCTCTGCGCGCTGGCCAGTTTGGCGCGGGAAAAGGTCCCCCACTCATAGCAGCCATACTGCTGTGCCTGGACGCTTTCCGCAACTGCTTCGCGCCGCGGCAATGCCTCGATCTCCTCAGGCGTCAGCAGCCGAATCCCTTCCGGGTTCAATGACGTTTCCTCGATCTGCAACTGTACTGCAGGCGGGCGGCCCAAATTGAAATAGGCCAGCAATGCCAGATTGATCATCAGCAATAACCACAGTAGCCACTTCATCGAATTTCTCGTCCTATCACCAACAAACCGCGCAACACCAAATCCTCGATCAGCACTATATCACTGATGACCGCGCTGCTTCGCAAGCTTTCCAGCAGCAAGGCAGCGTCGCCACCGCTGAGCATGCAATGCACGGAGCTGTCGGTCAGGCGTTGCAGGCGCAAGCTCATATGCTCGATGGCGCCGGTCATGGCCATCAGCGCACCGGTGTAAACGGCATCGGCAGTATTGGTCGGCAGTTCGGCATAGCGGCCGTCCCGCTCGATTGCAGCGTCAACGCCGTGTGTGCGCTGCCGCAATGCCTGCTGCATCGCATGCAACCCCGGCACGATAGCGCCGCCGGCAAAACGGCAGCGCTCTCCATCGGCATCCCGCAGCAAGGCATCCATGGTCAACGCCGTGCCGGCATTGACCACCAGACAATGCTGGGCCGTATAGTTGCGCGCGCCTATCATCGCCGCCCAGCGGTCAGAACCGAGCCGGACCGGCTGTTCGTAAGCGTTGACGATGCCGAAGGCCTCGGCGCTGGATGTCAGCCAATACTGCCTTGGCATGCCGACCAGCATGTCTTTCAAACGCTTGGCGACCACCTCCCCTGCCACGTTGGAAATCACTGCCAGCGCGCACCCTGCCCACTCCGGCGGGACAGCCGCCAACTGAGAGTTATCGATGACGCCGCGTGCGGCGACGGCATTCGCCTGATTGAATATCGCCCATTTGGTGCGCGTGTTGCCGCTATCGATGGTGAGTATCATGCATCCACCCCACGCAAACTGATCTCGCCCGCCGAAAAGCGCTGAACGCCGCCCGCCGTCTCGACCAGCAGGATACCGTCCTCCGCCACCCCGCGCGCCACCCCGCGGGTCTCCCGTCCGTCCGGCAGCAGCATGCGCACGGCCTGGTCCTGATAGGCATGATAGGCGGTCCATTCCTCGTGCATGGCAGCGAAACCCTGCTGCTCGAACTGGCTCAGCGCATCGGCCAGATGTGACAGCGTCAGCCCCAGCAAACGACTAGGGTCGCGCCAGTGTTCGCCCAGCGCCGCGATATCGATGACCGGCTGGTCGATCTGCTGCTTCAGTTCTTCGGGCAGGCGCAGATTGATGCCGATGCCGATGACCGCCGCGCTCGGCCCTTCCATGTCGCCCTGCAATTCGATCAGGATGCCAGCCAGCTTGTGATGCCGGCCCCGATACTGCACGACCAGATCGTTTGGCCACTTCAGCTGCATGGCATCGAGCCCGAGCGTGCGCATCGCGCGTATCAGCGCCACACCCACTGCAAGACTCAGGCCGGAAAGCGCCGCCGCGCCGGACTGGAAACGCCACAGCAGCGAAAACGTCAGGCTGGCGCCCAGCCCCGCCTGCCAGCTCCGCCCCCTGCGACCACGCCCCTTGGTCTGCAACGAGGCAGCCACGCAACTCGCGTGCGGCGCATTCTGTGCGGCCAACCTCATCAGGTGGCTGTTGGTCGACTCCAGATGATCGTGCACTTCCAGCTTGAACCAGGCCCGCTGTTCCCCGATCGCATCCAGCACCGCCTCGCGCTCCAGCAACTGGATCGGCTCCGGCAGCCGGTAACCGCGGCCGCGCACGGAGAATATCTGCACGCCGAGCGCCTCGGCTTCCTGCAATGCGTTCCACACCGTCGTGCGCGACACCTTGAAGTGCCGTGCGATATCCTCGCCGGAATGGAAGCGGCCGTCAGACAGCAGGCGCAATATGGGGAAAGTGAGCGTGTTCATTTTTCTTTGCCAAGTCCCACCGATATTAGCACAGCGCGAGAAGTCCTTAACCCCGCCGCGAGCGTGTAAAATACGCACATCCATTTTGCCGTGAACATCATGTCTTCAGAAAAAACACCCATCGCCCCCGCCGCCAACTTCATTCGCAACATCGTCGAACACGACCTCGAGCAGGGCACCTACAAAAACCGCCGCTGGGGTGGCAGCCCGGGCGATGCCGCACACCACGCCAAGGGCGAGCCGGACCCGGCGAAGATTCGCACGCGCTTCCCGCCGGAGCCGAACGGCTACCTGCACATCGGCCACGCCAAGAGCGTGTTCCTCAACTTCGGCCTGGCACGCGATTACGACGGCGTCTGCCATATGCGCTTCGACGACACCAACCCAGAGAAGGAAGAACAGGAATACGTCGACAGCATCACCGACATGGTGCAATGGCTCGGCTTCGGCTGGGAGAAAAACGGCACCTCACACCTCTATTTCGCCAGCAACTATTTCGACTTCATGTACCGTGCGGCAGAGACCCTGATCGAAGCCGGCCATGCCTATGTCGACCAGCAGACCGCCGACGAGATGCGTGCCAACCGCGGCACGCTGACCGAGCCCGGCAAGAACTCGCCCTACCGCGACCGCAGTCCGGCCGAGAACCTCGCCCTGTTCCGCGAGATGCGCGACGGCAAACACGCGGACGGCAGCATGATCCTGCGCGCCAGGATCGACATGGCCTCGCCCAACATCAACCTGCGCGACCCGGCCATCTACCGCATCCGCCGCGCCACGCACCACAACACCGGCGACAAGTGGTGCATCTACCCGATGTACACCTTCGCCCACCCGATCGAGGACGCGCTGGAACAGATCACCCACTCCATCTGCACGCTGGAATTCGAAGACCAGCGCCCGTTCTACGACTGGGTACTGGAGCGGCTCGCAGAGGCCGGCCTGCTGGCGCACCCGTTGCCCAAGCAGTACGAATTCGCCCGCCTCAACCTCACCTATGTCGTGCTCTCCAAGCGCAAACTGATCGAACTGGTCGAGAACAAGCATGTGAACGGTTGGGATGACCCGCGCCTGCCGACACTGGCCGGTGCCCGCCGCCGCGGCTACACGCCCGAAGGCTTCAAGCTGTTTACCGACCGCATCGGCGTTTCAAAGGCTGATTCCTGGATCGAATACACCATCCTCGAAGACTGCATGCGCGAAGTGCTCAACACGACCGCCGAGCGCCGCATCGCCGTACTCGACCCCATCAAACTGGTCATCGACAACTATCCGGAAAACCAGTCTGAGGATTGCTTTGCCCCCAACCACCCGCAAAAACCGGAACTCGGCAAACGCGTGGTGCCGCTCACCAGGGAACTCTGGATCGAGCGTGAAGACTTCATGGAAGTACCGAGCAAAGGCTATTTCCGCCTGTTCCCGGACAACATGGTGCGCCTGCGCTACGGCTATGTGGTCAAATGCACCGGATTCGAGAAGGATGCCGACGGCAACGTGACCACGGTGCACTGCGAATACCTGCCCGACACCAAGTCCGGCACGCCGGGGGCGGATTCAGTCAAGGTAAAAGGCAACATCCACTGGGTATCGGCCGCACATGCCTACGCCGCCGAAGTGCGCCTCTATGACCGCCTGTTCAAGGAGGCCAACCCGGGCGCCGGCGACCGCGACTACCTGGATGACCTCAACCCGGATTCCGTGAAGACCATCACCGCTCAACTGGAACCGGCGCTGAAAGACGCAAAATCGGAGGAGGCTTTCCAGTTCGAGCGCCACGGCTATTTTGTGGCTGATAGAAAAGACAGCGTGGCGGGCAAGCCGGTGTTCAACCGCACGGTGACACTACGGGATGCCTGGCAAAAATAAGCTTGCTGCACCGGCATGCAATGTTATAACATTGTTTTAACATTCAAGAGGTGATGACATGAAAACCGCTATCCGCAAAATCGGCAATTCCAAGGGCGTACTGATCCCCGCCCCGCTAATTGCCGCTTGCGGCATTCAGGAGGAAGTCACCATGCATGTCGAAAACAACCGCCTGATCATCGAGGCCGCCAACACCGAACCGCGCAAGAACTGGTTCGCGAGCTACGACCCGAACAAGGATGAATCCGCCTGGAACGACCTGGTGGAAACCGAAACAGAACAGGCCGATTGGGAATGGTAAAACGCGGCGAAGTCTATTGGGTCAATCTCGACCCGACCATAGGCACGGAAATCCGCAAATCCCGCCCCGCCCTCATCATCTCCCCCGACGACATGAACGCCGTACTACCCCGCGTCATAGTCGCCCCACTCACCAGTAAAGGCCAGCCACTAGGCTGCCGCCCCGAAGTCGAATTCAAGGGCAAACCCTCCCGCATCCTGCTCGACCAGATTCGAACCGTAGACAAGCAAAGGCTGGGGGCAAAAATGGGAGAGATTGCATTGGCACACTGGCATCCGACTTTACTGGAGATGCTGGCGTGAAGATTGAGAGCTTTTGCCAACTCTAAAAGTATCATTTTTTGCTGTCATAGACTGCCAAAGGATTGGAGTATGAGTTCACCATTTTCAATAACCATCTTCTCTACCACCGGCGACCCGGAAGGTATCCGACATGTTGATAAATCAAACTGGTCAGGATTCGGCGTAGTCTTTCCTCGCGAAAAAATCGCCAATCTTAAAAGTGACGACAGCTTCAGACTGGCAGGGGTTTACATGCTTATTGGAAATGCTGCTGAGGAAACCATTTATATAGGCGAAGCAGATCCCGTAGGGGAAAGACTAAAAAACCATGTTGCAACCAAAGAAGGTTGGGTATGGGGCGTCTATTTCGTAGATAAAAACCAGAAAATCGGAAAGACTGAAGTTCAATATCTTGAATATGAATTAATTCAAATCGCTAAAAAGACCAAACGTGCAATATTACTGAATAAAAACAACGTCACACCACCAACCATGTCGAATGTAGCTAAAGCGAGTGCTCAAGCCTTTTTAGCAGACATGCTTTTAATTTTGCCGATGTTAGGGATTACTGCTTTTACTGAGCCTAAAGCTTCTGAAATTGAAAGAGAGCAAATTCAGGCATCCAATCTAAAGGAATCTGAACATTTCGATACTGTCGTTATTCCAGCTAGAGAAGATGGATTCAAAGATGTTTTTCTAAAGAAAAATTGCTGGTATGCAATTCGCATAAACAGCAAATATCTCAATAAAATTAAATATATAGCTGCATATCAGGTTTCTCCTATCGCTGCAATCACTCATATTGCAGAAATTGCTTCTATCGAGCCATATGAAAATACAGGGAAATATTTATTAAGATTCAAATCACCTGCTTCTGAAATTGTTCATATCAATAGACCGGATCAAAGCCAAATTAATATGCAGTCCCCCAGATATGCATTGTTTGAAAATATCCAAAAAGCACGTGTTTTAGATGACATCTGGCAAACCAAGTAACTCTAAATGCTCACGAGAATTAACCTTAGCCAGTCTTACCGCCTCCTCAACCACGGCCCCACCGTCCTCGTCACTTCCGCCCACGGCGCAC